>Ga0315289_10003008_pt1 | contig 25631 bp, 47 predicted proteins | sample YL17G11_40_MG_FD_203452 | JGI IMG/M metagenome (GOLD analysis project Ga0315289, IMG submission 203452) | Sediment microbial communities from Yellowstone Lake, YNP, Wyoming, USA - YL17G11_40 | ecosystem: Environmental > Aquatic > Freshwater > Lake > Sediment | place: USA: Wyoming | collected...
GACAATATAACAGACGATTGGATTGCAGAAGAAATGGTAAAATGGGATTTAGTTTTAACAGACGAACAAAAAGTGGATCTCTTCGGAAAAAGTAAAAAACCACTTCCAAACCATTTATATACCGTAGAAGGAAAAGATTATTTAGCCTTCCAACCCCAGCCAGGTAATTATCTCTATCCTGCTTCAACTATAAATGAATCTTTGTATAACATCGCAGTTGAATCCAACTTGACTGCCGGAGAATTTAGCCAAGTGACAGGAATTAGAGGCGGAAAGGCAATAGGAGAAGCTGGTGCCTTAGGAAGACAGAGAAAAACTTATTTACTGCCAAAAGAAATAGCAGAGGATTTGTTAAGATTCAAAGTTCCAGCCGGAGATCTTAGCTTTTTATACCAAGCAATTAGAGCCACCTCTTTATGGAAAAGGATTGTCATAGATTTTGCCGGTGTTCCTTTCCAAATCAAGAATATGTTTGGAGATTTGATAAACTTATACAAAACAGATCCTGGAGCTTTGAAGAATGTTCCCAAAGCTCTTTATTTGGTATTCAAAGATCCTGCCAAGCTTTCTCTAGACGAAAGGAATATGATAAAGCAGGCTCTTGAGCAAAGAGTAACTTCCACTTTCTTATTAAGAGAAGCTGGAGTATTGCCGGAAGCTGACATTTTGGAGAAATTCAGAAGTCCTTTGGTCAGGTACAACCCTGCCAATTTCGTCCTTGAATTATGGGAGAATGTAAGTTCCAAACTGGAGGCTGGAAGGAGATTGGCTTCTTTTATGACTAACTTAGACAGAATTGATAAGGGACAGCAAATTGTTTCAGGAGAAGTTGATGTTACAGGATTAGATAATATTGCTGCTGCCGGAAAAGTGGCAAGGGAATTTACTGTAGATTATGGGGCAGTTTCTGAGCCTTACAGGAGAATGCTAAGGGGAATGCTCACTCCTTTCATAACTTTTTATGATTACAATGCTAGGAATTGGTATAAATATGCTACCAAAAAGCCATTGGACTTTTTCTTAAAATTCGTGACTGTAATCGTTGCTATGTGGGCTTGGAACAATACTGGGAAGAGAAAAGAGATAGAAGAAAACCTGCCAGATTATTACCAAATTATGCCCCATATTATAACTGGATATAATACCAAAGATGGAAAGCCGATTATTATAGCTTTGGATACTCCAGTTGACTTGGCTATGAGATGGTTTGGTTTGGACAGGATAACATCAAACTTAACTAGATACAGAGCCGGAGATATGACTGCCAAAGAAGCGATTATAAAACAGGCAGAAGACATAGTCTTGGGATTTCCAAGAATGGTTCATTCTCTCTTGAGTCCATTTCTTAGAGCGACAGAAGGCTTGTTAGCTAACAAAGATCCTTTTTATGGGACAACAATAGTACCTGATAATTTGAAAGGCACTCCAGAAGAAAAGAAACTGATAGCGGAATACCTTTTGAGCAACTTCTTCTCTCCTTATATGCAGTACCAAAAAGCTCTTCGGATGTTAGAGCCGGGCGATACTTGGGCTAAATGGTTGCAAGGAGGGATATTTGATTTTGAAAGAGCTTTTGGAATAAGGGAAATAGATTTGGAAAGAGGAAGGGAGCAGAGAGTTTATCTCCAACAGGCAGAAATGCAAGCTAAAGTGAATGAGATCCTATTCTTAATGGAAAAAGGCTGGGTCAAATGGCAGGGAACTGGAGATAAAACAGATTATGACAAAGCAGTGAAGTATTTATTAGATAGCCCTATTAGACCGACTGCCGAACAAATTGAAAACAGGTTGATAGATTGGTACACTTTGGGGGATATAATAAAAGAAAGGATGAAGAGAACTCCGAAGACTGATCCGAAATATCAGGAATATCAGGATCAATTGAAATTTATAAACCAAGTCAGATTCATAACCACTAAAGCGAAAGCGCCAAAAGCCATAAGGGAAGAGGTATTTAAAGAGATCCAAAGAATTTATGGAGAATGAAAAAGTAAATCTAAAAAATAAATCAGTTCTTATTTATGATTTTGGACTTTGTAGTGAATTTGCCGTGAGAATGGCGAGGGATTTTGGCAAAGTTTATTATTATTGCGTTTGGGAAGATGCCTTTCCCAAGTCGAACAAGGCTTTAGTTGGAGAAGGAATGGAAGGGGTTATTAGAGTTCTTAATTTCTGGGATTATTTAGACAAAGTTGATCTAATCTGCTTTTTTGATACTTATTGTGCGGATCTAGTTGAATATTTAAAAAATAAAGGTCATAGGGTTTGGGGAGCTGGAAAATCAGAGATCTTAGAAAATAATCGCTGGAAAGGCAGGGGAATCCAAGAAGCTTTGGGATTACCAGTACAGAAAACAGTTAAGATAGTCGGCATAGATAATCTGATTGAATACTTAAAAAGGAATACAAAAAAATGGGTAAAGCTCAATATGTTCAGGGGAGATATTGAAACCTTCTTTCACGACACTTATGACGAAACGCAAGCACAATTTTTGGGAAAATTGATGCAGGAAATTGGAGCAAAAGGCAAGACTTTAGAATTTGTGTTAGAAGACGAAGTTGGAGAAAGCGAGCCTGGTTACGATGGTTGGGTAGTGGATGGAAAATACCCTGAAATAAGTATGTGGGGCTACGAACAGAAGGGGACAGGCTACATAGGAAAAGTGGAATCATATCAGAACTTGCCTAAATCATTAAAAGAAATCAATGACAAATTATCTTCAGTCTTTGCAAAATTAGGAGGAAGGACTTTATTCTCAACTGAAGTGAGAGTTACAAAGGGAGGAAGGGGTTATTTGATAGATCCTTGCGTGCGCGCGCCAATGCCAGTTCCCTCCGCAATCCATTTGGAATTATGGAAAAACTTCTCGGAAATTATCTGGTTTGGAGCTGAAGGAAAACTTATAACCCCGATTCCAATAGCAAAATATGGAGCAGGAGTTTGTATGGAATCTGATTGGGCTGAAGAGAATTGGGCTTTTATTGATATACCAAAAGACAAAAGGCAATGGGTAAAATTGAGAATGGCTTTCAAAACCAAAGAGGGAAAGTTTTATGCCTTGCCGGGTTTCAAAAGTGTGGGAAGTATTATAGGATTAGGCAATACTATTCAGGAGGCAATTTCAAAGGTCAAAGATAATTCAAAAGATGTTAAAATAAAGGAAATGAGTTTTTCCCTGTCTGGACTGGAAGAGATAGCTACTAAAGTCATTCCAGAGGGTAGAAAAATGGGGTTAAATTTCTAATATGTTTTTAGATACATTAAAAGATTTCATAGATTTAGGAGGCACAGTGATTGTTTCATTAGCTGCCTTATATATCCTTTGGCAGACACAAAAAAATAAGAAAAGTAATGGAACAGATAAAGAAATCCTGAAAGAAATGCAAGTTATGAACCAAAATCATATCCACGACATCTGCAACAAAATAGACAATGGCAACAAAGAAGTAACAAAAGCAATAACCGATATGCATAATGATTTGGGCAAGGTTTTAGGCGAAATAAAAGGAATCTTAGAAAAATAAATGAGTTGCAAGGGGAGCGTTCGGGACAGCTAAGACACCAAGTTCTTAGTCAAACCTTATAGTCCGCAACTATACCCTTGCCTTGCTTTTAAAATATGTATAGAATAAAATATGACCATAGAAGAATTAAAAAAACTAATCGAACAGATAAAGCTCCAGATCACCATTTTGTCAGCTCAATTAGCCAAGATTGTAGGACAAAAAGTAACAGTTCCTAATTTAGACGATCCCAATAAAATTATAATCCATCACGCTGCTGGTTATTTAGATTTTAATGGAGTGAATGAATGGCACAAGCAGAAATGGGGCTTCAAATCAAGTCTAGGATACTATATTGGCTATACCTATTTTATTGAAACAAGTGGAAAAGTTTTTGAGGGTAGACGAGATCAAGAAGAAGGTGCTCATACAAAAGGCCAGAACTTAAGGTCTATCGGTATTTGCTTGATGGGAGACGGAACTAAAAAAGACTTTACTCCAGAACAATATCAATCATTAGCGATTTTGGTTGATGCAAAAAGGCAGAAATATGGGATTGAAAAAGGAAGAGTCTATCCCCACTCGGCTTTTGCTCCTACTGAATGTCCTTCAGATTATTTGAGAAATTGGATATTGAAACTAATTTAAAGGTCGAATCTAAATAACAAATAATTGTTCTTTTAGAGATGCATACTAAGAGAATAAAATAAAATGTTAGAAATATTTTTACCATATTTGAATCTTTTTCTTGAGGTAGCTTTTGGTGGTATTTTCATCATAGCTTTACTTGCCATAGTGAAAAAGATTTACGAAGCAGCTATATCGTTATTCGTTAAGTAAAGGTCTAAGAGATAAAGTTAATTAAAAATTAAAAAATATGATTGGAAATTTTGATTTTTTAAAGAGTAGAAGATTTTGGGCTTTAGTTATAGGTGGTTTATCAGTAGTAGCCGAAGGAGGTTTTACCTTTGAATCTTGGATGAGAGGAATAATGGTTGTTGTTACTGGATTCGTAGCTGTCAGGACCATTGATAGAGGTACAGAAACCTTAGCCAAATAGTTATGAGAACCTTAAATTTTTAGTTGGCATTCTTTTGGTCTGTGGCCTCCTTGTGATTCCCGCAAAGGACACTGCCTCAATCCAATCAGAAGCCCCTGTTTTAACGCCTAAATTGGCGATAATAGGGGGTAATAGCTTGGTTGGTATGGTTTCTCCCTCTTTTGTCAAGGGACAGGTATTAAGTACTATGTTTGATGTGCCAGAAGTAGAACTTGTTTATGAAACTTTGATTGGTAAATTATGCTATTGTGAAAGTGGGAATAAACCAGAAATTATAAATCCAAATGATAAAGGGTCGCCAAGCTATTCAATACTCCAATTCAAAGCTCCGACATTTCATAATTTCTGTGTGATAAAGTATGGATTGCCAGATGAAATAATGAATCCAGATGTTCAAAAGAAATGTGCGGATCTGATGTTGCAGGAAGACTTTGACAATGTCTTGAATTGGGCAAATTGTTATTATAAAATAATTAAATAACTAAACTACTATGTTACCAGACGAACCAGAACCAGAAAAGTAAAATAGTAAAAAAACTTCTCTAAGTTTTTCACCACCGATGCAGGTGGTTTTTTTGTTGAAAATAGGTATTTTTAAGGTTTTGACTAAAAAACAATGCACTACGATTGCGTAAGAGAGGCATTTGAAGGTTAGAAGGTATGAAACATCGTCTATTGACAGGCTATCTTGGTCTGTGCTATATTAGGTAAGAGGATGTTAACCCTCTGTTAAAAGAAAATATGTTTCAATTCAGAATACCAAAAAAACAATTGTGTCCCAAATGTAGGAAAATTATAGACAGGCGATATAAAGAATATCGCCGACTTAAACAGCGCGCCTATATGCACGAATGGCGCTTAAAGAATCCTTTGGGATTCGTAGAAAAAAGGTCGAAACCAAAAAGTAAAATAAACCTATGAAATTCACAGACATAGTAATAAATATTGTACTAATAGAAATTCTTGTAGCGGTGGGGGTTCTTATTATCGGACTTGCTAAATTACTTTTATTTTTATAAACCTATGGAAATTGAATGTTCTAATTGCCACGAACATTGGATGGTAGAAGATAAAGAAATGACTCTCGAAGAGAGAAGAAAGTGGCTTTGTCGTAATTGCATTAAAATTTTTAAAGTCGAAACAAAAATCAATCAATTAAAAGAAGATAAAGAAAATGAAAAAGGAGATAATAACAATAGATGAAAAATCTAAAATATTAAGGATTACCACATTAGGGGAAAGATGGTATGCCAAACCATTTATCAATCAAGAAACCGGATTGCCAGAATATAAATTTTATCCTAGTTCAACCTGGATCTCCGATTATTACCCAAAAGGTATTGGATTCTACAAGAACTTAGCTAACAAAGGTTGGGACTTAGCTGAGGAAGAAATGCAAGCCGCAGGAGATAAAGGTTCGAAAGTTCATTATGCTTGCCAAGATATTGATTCTGGAAAGGGAGTCAATATTCAGACTTCAAAATATCTCAATCATTCAACTGAGAAAGAAGAAGAATTGACTCCTGAAGAAATAGAATGTATTTTAGCCTTTCAGTCTTGGACTGATGTGTTTAAGCCAGAATTACTTGCTAGTGAATTGACTGCTTTCAATGACAATTATGGATATGCTGGGACAATAGATAAAATTTACAGATTAGAAGGACGGATTTATATCGTTGATTTAAAGACTGGTCAGAATATCTGGCCAAGTACAGAATTGCAGATCTCGTCTTATTCTAATTTGGAGATAGATTATAAAGCTTTGGGAATTAAGGATGAAGAATGGCAAGCAAGAAAACTAGCTATATTACAGATAGGTTACTATAGGAACGAAAGAAAATATAAATTTACTGAAATGGAAGATAAGTTTGGCTTATTTTTGCACGCCAAAGCAATTTGGAATAATGAAAATCTGGAAGCTAAACCAAAAGAAGCTAAATTTCCTCTTGTCATCAAATCTCAGTTTAGAGCGAATGGAATTGTGGAAGAACCAAAACCTAAAAAGAAAATAAAGAAAGCCTAATTTTACTATTTTAGACTGCCCTTCTCGAAGAGGTGTGAAATATTGCCTTAAAAAGCAATCGTAGCACCACAAACGAAAGGGTGGTGTCAAGTAGTAAAATAATAATATGAAATTTCCAAAAATATTGTATGGTTATAGAGTAAAATTCAATTCTCTTATCCCAGAAGATTTTATTGTTATGCTTGATAGGAAAAGGATTATTTATTTTCCTTGTCCTATCAGATTGACAAGAAAGTTAAGAGAAGGATTGAAAAGGGAGGTAGAGAAGAATGGAAAGTCCAAGAGGAAGGCTGTTAAGGGAAAACAAAGAAGCCATTGAAGAACTGCAAAAATGGGCAGAAGAACATCCTAAGGCATTAGGTTCTTTGTTCTTTAAAAGCTAAAAGGGGGTGATCGTTTTGAGAGAAATAAACAAAATAGAAAAGGAAGTCTTGACCAAATGGTTTCAGAGTTGCGGAAGAGGACACAAATGCAAGACTTGCTCGATAAGAATAGAATGCAATAAGTTGCGAAAAGATCTGAAACTTCAGAGTTGGTGCGAATCCCTAAAGGGAGTGGAGGAGTAAAAATACTCCATTCTACTCCCTCTTTTTTTAAAATAAATAATAAAAATAATTAAATTTAAAAAATAAACTTATGGCATATGCAAGTAAAGAAAAAAGAGATAAATATTGGGTAAAATATAGAAAAAATAATAAAGAAAAAGTTCGGGATTGTCATAGAAGATGGTATATGAAAAATCGTGATAGAGTTCTTTTGAAAGAAAAAGAAAGACATAACCAACTTTCACTCCAAGATAAAGAAAAATATACCGAAGATAAAAGAAAATATTATCTTAAAAATAGAGACAAGATTTTGGCTGAAAGAAAGAAAAATTCTAAAAGATATAATAAAAAGCAAAGAGAATTGAGTAAAAAATGGAGAATAAAAGCGATTGAGTTTTTAGGAGGTAAATGTATTAGATGTGGATTTTCTGACATTAGAGCATTACAAATTGATCATATAAATGGTGGTGGGAATCACGATTTTGCAGGAAGTAAAACTTTTCATAAAAAAGTTATTCAAGATAATAAAAAAACATTCCAATTACTTTGTGCTAATTGTAATTGGATTAAAAGAGCCGAAAATAACGAAAATAAAAAAATAGTAATATGAAAAATAGTTTAGAAGCAGTAAAAAAGGCCGGTATTATTCCAAGATTATCTCTTGCTGAACAGATAATTGATGAAGAAGGCAATAAAAAAGGGGTTAGAGGAACTGGTTTTCATAAGGTTAAACTCATAGAAGACAAGATTATAATGGGAAGAGATTACCATTCTGGCGAAGAAAGATATGAAATGCATTATATTGTCGAGGAAGATGGAATTAGAAAATATTATCCTACTGCATTAAAAGGAGAAGATGGACAACTTTCTTATTTAGTCAAGAAAATGAGTGAATATCAGGAAGGCGATGAAGTAATGATGGAATATAAAAAAAGAGGTGCAGCCGGCTATATTGATGTGTGGAAACCAAAAGATATGGAAAAGATTGAAGAAAGAAAAAGTGCAAAAACTGTGGAAAAAGGGGAAAAGAAACAAACTGAAATTCCTGTTGTAGAGGATGAAGGTACGATTGGCAAACCCCCTTTTTAGACTTGACGAGGTTCTTTGGAAATCGGATAATGGAGTATCTAGATGAAATACTCAATTCATATCAATCAGATTGCTTTGCAAGAAATTGATAAAAATTTGGATATAAAAGATGGTGCGATCCTTGATTATTTGATTGCATTCTGTAGTGCTGATGATAAAAAAATTGATCAAATAGATACTCAAGAAGGGGGACAAAGTTATAGATATACTTGGATAGATTACTCTCATTTGATAAAAGAAATGCCTCTTTTGGGTTTTAATACTACTAATGCTGTCTATTTAAGGATGAGGAAATTGAAGAATAGTGGATTTATTAAAACTAAAGTTCTTTCATCAGAAAAAACGGGTCAGAGAAAACTTTATGTCAGATTGACCGAAAAGATTAAGCTCCTCTCATTTAAAGTACCTTATCACCCTGAAGTGATAAGCCTATCACTTGGCGATAGAGAGGCCTATCACCCTGAAGTGATAGAACATAGTATCAAGGAACATAGTATCAAGGAACATAGTAGGTTGGACAAACCAACCCTTCGTAAAAGTAAAACTTTCCTTAAAGAAGATTATAAGTTTATTCTAGATAAATACCAAGAGTTAAAGGGAATAACCTTGAAAAGCAAGGAATTTGATGCGCCAATGCAGGATATTAAAAGTATGTTTTTAAGCGATAGGAAAAAGGATGAGATAATTTCTTTTATGGAATGGCTAGCAGAAAAGGCTTCTTCTGGAGAAAAGGAATTTATTTGGACTACTAATTGGACAATAAAAACAGTACGCTTAAAGTTGCCTGAATTTTTAGCCGGTAAATTTTCAGGGGGAGAAGTAGAAACTCCTTCTTACGCTAAAAGTTGGCAGAAATAAAATGGAGAAAATAAACTTTAAAAAATACCTTGAAATGGGATTAAAAATGTCAAAAGAAAAACCAATGGAAGAACCTAAGGTTAAGACTCCTTGGGTTAAGAAAATAGTCAATGTAACTGATTGGAAGAGGTATTATTCCCAAATTTCCGCTTATTGCTATTTAAGAAAAGAAAAGGAGAAAATAATAATTGGATTTTGTGTGGCGAATGAGATTCCAAGAGATTGCGAGCTATGTACGGATGAGGAATGCTTGCAGATTGATTCTTATAGAAGGGCTTATAATATTTTTCCTTGTCCTTGTAATGAAATTCCAAAACAAGTTTCACAATCTTCAATAATATAAACTAACTAAAATACTTCGGGCAATTATTCCCGAAGTTAGAAACACCTAAATTGCCAATATGATCATCACCTTGTGCGATATTTGTGGATCGGAAATCAAAGACCAGGAGGCCGGAGTCTTCCAATCTTTCGACAAAGTTTATACCCTTTTGTCCCAACTTAAAGGAAAACCCCAAAATCCAATGGAAAATATCCAAAGGACAGAAACTTTGCTTTGTAGGAATTGCAAGGAAGGAGTCAAGAAATATTTAGATGGACAGAAAAATATAAATAAAAAATGAGAATCTGTTGCATTTGCAAGGAAAGAATCAAGGAGTATGATTCAGTTTCTAATCCAAGAGAGTTGGATTTTGGAATATGCCATTTGGATTGCTTTGTAAAAGCAAAACCAAAGGAAACGAAAAATGATATACCAAAAACGCCCCAAAATAAAACATAAATGCCTTTTTTGCGGAAGATCCTTTATGGGTAGGAAAGATAGTAAGTTTTGTTCTATTAAATGCCGAGGCAAATTTATATACCATCAAGAAAAAGAGAACCAAAGATTGACCTTTGAAAGGGCAAGGGCAATGGGAAGTTATTAGCCGAAACTAAGTTTAAAAAATATAAATAGATAAGAGAATTATAAACCAATAGAGATATGAAAAATAAAAGATATGAAAAAAGAAATAATACAGAAGATAAAATGTAAATTAGGATTTCATAGCCCAAAAGAAATTGGGAGAGCTATATATCCTTACGATACGACTAAAACTATTTTAGGAATGGGATGTAGATATTGTGGGAAGAAATTAAATAGAGGATATTTGGTAGATACAGAAAGGTTGGAAAATTCTTTTATTAAACCACCAAAAGAGATATGAAAAAAGATAACTGGAGACAACAATTTGATGAAGTATGCTATTTTCTAAAAGGAAGACCTGCCGAAAAACTAATAAAGAATTTTATTGCCGACCTTATTAAGTGGGAAAAAACTAAAGCAAAGAATGGAGTAATAAAAGAAATAGATAGGGTTTATAAAAAAGAAAAAGGAATTCATAATTGGCTTGATTTAAGAGAAAAACTATCTATCCTAAAATAATAAAAGTATGAAAGAAGAAGAGAACGAAATAGAAAAAGTTATAAACATAATTTATAACCAAATGATAGACAATGAAAAATTAACTATTAAGTTGCCTTATATGTGGGTTAGAGATAAAAATGGGAAGATAAAAAAATATAACCCAAAACTAAAATATAAAAAAGTTATAAGAGAATTATAAACCAATAGAGAGATGAACAAAGAAATAGAATGTCGTTGGTGCGGAAAATCAAAAGGAATTATAAAGTTCTATATAATTGCCGATGACTTAGAAAATCCTAAACCATATCATTCTTTTTGCCTTAGAAAATTGGACATAGAGGTTATCAGAAAATTGTCGGATATAAATTTAGCAATAGATGGTAAAAAATTAACCACCCTAAAATAATAAAAGTATGAAAAAAGAAACAATAGAAAATTGGGAAAAATTATGGAGCGAATTTGTTGTTAAAGAGATGTGTCCAGCAAAATGTGGGCATTTAAGATTCAAATTAAAGAATCTTATTAAGAGGATACTCGCCCAAGAAAAACACCAATACCGCCAAGAGATTTTGGAGGAGAAAAAAGAATATAAAACCCTTGAACAACAAATAGTTGAATTATGGGATAGCCGAGATATTTATGTAATAAAAGAAAAGGTTACACCATTAAAAAACGGCAAAATGAAATGGACAATTATAGGAAAACCAAATCAACTCAAGAAATCAAAGAACTAATTAAATAAAGATATGAATTCAGTTTTAGCAATTTTATTCGGAATCATTTTAGCAATGATACTTGCCCCTATTTATATTATATTTGCTATTATGGTGGGAAAAATAAAAACAATACTTAAAGAGGAGATATTGATGAGATTTCCTAAGAGAAGAGTTATGAACGAACATCCTGAATGGGAAGATGGGTTCAATACTTGTCGTGATAAAATAATAAGAATAATAAGAGAAATATAAAAGGTCGAAAAGGTTTTAAATAAATAAGAACTTAAAATAAAATGGCATATAATCAGCAATATTATAACGATAGGAAAAAGGATCTGGAAGATTCCTTCAACCAATTAAAGGAAAGGACTTTTGAAAGGATGATCAGGCTTATAGACGAATGGCATCAGGACGCCAACAAGCTCCAGCAAAAATTCCAAGAATTGAATTTAAAAGAGAATGAGGCGAAAAAAGTGGAACAGGAAGAATTAGAAAAAAGGGCGAAAGCAGAGAAGGAAAAGAATAAAAAATAATTATATTGGGGCGGAAGGTAAAAATTACTTAAGCCAATTATGGGTGCAAATCCCATCCGCTCCTATTGTAGTTTATGGAGAACAAGGTCAAGGTAGAAATGACAACAGAAGATGCTGAGAAGTTCAAGAAGTTCTGCGAGTATTACGATGATTTTAACACCTTATTGAGAGGAGGCGCGTTCTTAAAAGAGAATGGCCAGACAATTATAAACCGGGACAAGAAAGGGCTGATTCAGGAAGTGAAAAGGTATTCGACTACTTTTAAAAGAAAAAAAGAAGAAATAAATGTACAAGATAATAAATAAACAATTTGTTTGTTATTTACATTTCGTAGGATTTAACAATATAAATTTTGGAATTAGTCTTGATTGGTTAAGTCCTAATTTAGAGATTCATTTACCCTTTTGTTTTTTAAGAATTGGGTGGCAAGGAATTACCTTAGATGCTACTTATTTGAAATCTTACGGTAAAGTTTATAAAATAAAACTATGAACCAAAATCAGTTTAAAAATTTAATAGCATTTTGTATATTGATGGAAAATAATGAGGGTATTTTAGAAAAAAGTCCTGAATATGTTTTAGAAAAATATAATAAAGCTTTACAATATGGATTTACAGATGGAGTAGAATTTTGGGGTTTGGATGCAACAAATTTGGGAAAATTGGGAAGATATTTATTAAAATGGAAAGAATCGCTTGACAAGACAGTTTGATATTTAGTATAAAGAAAGTACGGATGGAGAAGAAGGGCTTCTAGCCTGGAGGAATCCATTCGTAGTTCCCTCAGACTTTGAAATGAAGCGAGGGATTCTGAAGATTAACTTTTATAGTTAGTTTTTGGAATCTCTCGCTTTTTGTTTTATGGCAAAAGTGGGCAGACCAAGCAAACTAACTCCAGAAATGTTGGATAAGGCAAGACAATATATCGCTACTTGCGTAGACGAATTTAAGATTGATATGAAAGAAAAAAAGATTTTAAGTATCGGAGTGAAGCTCCCAAAGTCGGAAGGATTGGCTCTTTTTTTAGGAGTTAGCAGAAGTAGACTTTACGAATGGGCTAATGAGAATGAGGAATTTCGGGACATATTGGAAACAGTTAACCAAGAACAAGTTATAAGACTAATTGATGGAGGATTATCAGGAAGATATAATCCTACGATTGCTAAATTAGTTTTGGCAAAACACGGATACAAAGAAGAAACTGCTATCGAACATTCTGGCGAGATAAAAGAAAATGTGGTGGTAAACAAAAAACTAGAAAAGCTTGTGGAAGATTTTTATAAATTCAGGAAAAATAAAGTATGAATTCAATAGTCAGGTTAGATAACGAAAATAGGTCTTTGGTTCTTGCTCTAGAATTGGAAAAGAAGTTACTGAAAATGGGTTGGATCAAAAAAGGATATATGCAACAACAAAAAGAAGGGCTATATTTTCCAACGAGAAAATTCCAACTTTCTTCATTTAAAATAAGCAACCAAGATTTAGAATATTTATGAACTTATTGAATATTTACATAGTTATAACTCTGATAATGCAGTTCTTCATCTGTTATATTATTTGGAAACTTTTCAAAATAGAAAAAGCCGAAGCCAGGAAAGCCGGTTATGAAACGATGAGGGAGAAAATAATGGGAGACAAGAAAACAAAGATATTGGAATGGCACGCCCCAGTCGATGAAACTAAAGAAGCAGCAGAGAAATTACAAAAAGAATTACAAAAGGAATGAGCATTATTACTAAAGGAATAGATTTATCAACTTGCAATAAATGGGGAAGACACGACTTCAAAAGGATAATTGACAACTCAACAGCGGTAGTAGAGGTGTGCATAAAGTGTGGAAAGAGAATGGTTTATAACAAAAGGGAGGGAAAGATAGACAACAAGAAATACCAGGAGGCGAACAAGCGCCTGATACTACAACCTTATGGGAAGACTGAAGGAGAATTCAAAAAAGAGTATGGCTTTGAATTAGGAAAAAGGGGAATTAAAAAGTAGGAGACAATGAAATATTCAGCCAAACTTATCAAGGATTTATCGTGGCAGAAGTATTGTCTGTTATGGATCTTGGATCAGGAAATAAAGAATGAAAAGGGAATGCCGTTGGAATTTCGTGATCATAGATTCCTGATAGACATTTACGATGACTGGACGCCCGTACAGACTGTCAGGAAGGCAAGTCAAATAGGATATTCTACATTAGAAATCTTAAAGAGTTTTTGGGGGGCAAAATACAAAAAATACAATATAATTTACAGTTTGCCTACCTTTCAGGATGTCATCCAGTTCGTACCTTCAAAAGTCAACGCGCTTATAACCCAGAATCCAGTATTAACTGAATTGACAAAAGATAAAGATACAATACTCCAGAAGAAGATAGGAGATGGGTTCATTTACTATCGTGGGACATTTTCAAAGAAAACAGAGCAGGAAAAGATGGGAGCCGGCATAGGTATTATGTTCTCAAGTGATTTGAATATACACGATGAGGCAGACAGATCTGACCAAGCAATTTTGGAGCAATATGAATCAAGGTTGGAAGCATCACAATTCAGGGGAAGATGGTATTTCTCAAATCCGACCACGCCTCACACGAAATCGCAGATATTATGGGAACAGTCAGACCAAAAGCATTGGTTTATAAAATGTAGAAATCACCATTGGCAATACTTGGATTATTGGAAGAATGTCAAGGGAGGAAAGTTTATCTGTTCAACTTGTGGAGCAGAGATAACAGATGATGAAAGAAGAAATGGCCAATGGGTGAGAAAGTATTTAAATAAGGATATTTCAGGTTATTGGATTCCCCATTTGATTTGTCCTTGGATTTCAGCTCAAAAAATAGAAGAACAAGCAGAAACAAAATCAAAGCAATACTTTTATAACTTCGTCTTAGGCTTGCCTTACATCGGTTCAGATGTGGTTGTGAATCGGGACATAATCTTGAGGAATATAGACATAACAGAACAGAATAAGCAGGAGCATAATGTCTTGGGAGTGGATCAGGGATTGAAGAAGTATTATGTCTTAGGAAACAGGCAGGGGATATTCAAGATAGGAGTAACTGAGACTTGGGACGAAATAGAAGAGCTGATAAAAGTCTACGATGTGGAAACAGCAGTCTTCGATGCTTTGCCAGACTTGACTGAACCAAGAAAGCTATTAGGAAAATATCCAGGAATAGTCTGGCTCAATTATTACAAAAAAGAAGTCAGAAAGGCTGAATTCATCAAATGGGACTATAAAACCCATACAGTTTATTGCGACAGGTCAAAGATAATCCAACAGGTGATAGATGAGATGGTGAATAGGAAGATAAGATTTCAGATGAGGCAGATGGATTTGGAAGATTATATCAAGCATTGGCAGTCTTTATATAAAATCACCCAGAAGGACGATATGGGAATTGAAAGGAATCTTTGGGAGACAGAAGGTGAAGACCACTTTTGCCACGCCACGATCTACTGGAGATTGGCTTTGGAAACGAAAGGTGAAGGAAAGGGAGGGATAAAGTTCTGGGATGTGGAAGATGAAAAGCCAGGTGAAATAGCGCCTGATTTAAAAAGGATGGCTAAAAAACAAGAGGAATTTATAGAATAAATTTAATTTAAAACTATGGAAGGATCCGATCAAATTATAACAGCTTTTAGAACCAACCTTGAGCTAAAAACTCCAGACGAAGAACTTATCTTGGCTATTGATAAAGCCATAGAAGATTCAAGAACTCTGAAAGTGAAGATGGATAATATAGCCAAGAGGAACAAGATGTATTGGTTTAAAGGCACAGAAGTTGATTTAAGCAGAGTCCATCCTAAAAAGGCCAAGACAACCTCAAATAGGATCTTTACAGACATTGAAACAGCTATACCCATAATCACTTCAGAACCTCCTGAACCAGAAGTTATAGGGCAAGTTACGAATGATATAACAGAAAAGCTGAAAAAAGGGTTGATGATAGCTTATGAGATAAAGTATAAGATGCAGCAAATCATTCAGAGATTAGTCAGGCTTTGGTTCTTATCGCGCTTGGGAGTAATGAAATACAGGTGGGATTCAAAGAAAGGTTTTGTAACAGAAACAGTAATCACTAGGAAAATAGGATTTGACAAAAGAGCGACTTGCAAGGAAAACTGCGAGTTTATGTGGGAAGAGATGGAAGACAAAGTAGAAAAGCTTATAGAGAAATTCCCCAAAAAGAAAAAGGATATTATAAATAAATTCGGCAAAGATAATTTAAAATCAAAAGCGAGATATTTTGAGTTTTGGGGAGGGAACGGGGAATGGGTTGTCTGGAAGTTAGACAGGATAATCTTGGACAAGCAAAAGAATCCCAATTGGGATTGGGATAATGAAGATAACAATATATTTGATGATCCTTCTTTCCCTTACATTTTATTGAATGTCTTCAACTTCGGGGATGAGACTGGGATGTATGATGAAACTTCGGTCATAGAAGAAGCTGCACCAATGCAGGAAGGAGTGAATAAGTTAGAGCAACAGATCCTTGACTTGAACGAAGGTCAGAAAAGAGTATGGGTAGTGGCAGGAGAAGCAGTTTCAGAAAAGCAAGCACAAGATTTGGTGGATAAGACAGGGGATTTGTGCGTCTATCTTGACCGGAAAACAATACCCGGAGCAGTAAACCAAGTTCAGTCAGGCAAACCAGATGCTGCCTTATTCAACCATTTGGGCCATTTATTAGGCGAAATAGACAATATAATCGGAATGCACTCAACTACCAGAGGAGAAAGAGGATCTCAGGAAACAGCAACGGGAAGGCAACTCTTGATGGGTTCAGATATAGGCAGGTTGGATTTAATAGTCAGGAATGTGGAACAGGTTATGGAGGAATGGTATAACGCTTATCTGCAGATGCAGAAAGTCTATGCCACTGAAGCTGAAGTATTATCAAATGGCACAGAAACAATAGAGTTGAGAGCAGAAGAGATTCCAAGCAACATTAAAATATTAGTCAAGAAAGGTTCAACCTTGCCAATAGACAAAAGGTCAAAGATGGAGAATGCGATGAAGTTGGCCACTGCCGGGATGATTGATCCAAAGACTTTATTTGAAGAAATGGGATATGCCAATGTTGATGACAGAACTACAGCTTTGTATGATTGGCTACAAAAGACAGGAAAGATACAGCCTCAACTTCCTTCAGGCGGAATGCCAGGAGGAGTGCCAGGAGAAGCAGGAACAGTACCAGCAGGCGCAGGAGGAGCTGTGCCAACAGGTTCTCCTCAAGAACAGCAATTGGCAAGGTTGCAAGCCATACTTTCCAGTCCAGAGTTTAAACAATTACCTCCCGAGCAACAGCAAGAGTATGTAGGTCGAGCTCGTGAGATCGTAACAGCAATAAAAGGAGGACAATAATTATATGCCAAATTTAGCAACATCTACCGGAGCAAGTTTAGCAGGAGTAGGACAAAGGATTATGGAATCTTTGAGGAGAAGGAAGAAAAAACCAAAACCAGCAGTAGCAAAGCCTGTTGCTCCGAAAGAGAAATACGGTCAGTCTTTTATAGAAGGATTAAAAGCAAGGCAAAAGGCTTTAAAAGAATTTTAAAGGAGACAATATAAATATGCCAGCAAAATCAAAAGCACAACAAAGATTTATGGCGATGGTTTTAGAAGCAAAAAGAGGGGGAAAACCTGCTTCTTCTGCTGTTGCTAAAGCTACAGGTTCTATGACTGAAAAACAAGCAAGAGACTTTGCTGCAACAAAGAGAAAAGGATTGCCTGCACACAAAGCAACTTATGCCAAAGAGCATAGGGGAGCTATTATGAAAAAACTAGCTGAAAGGAAAAAGAAAAAGACTACAGCATAAAAAGGTCGAACTTTTAAAATTATAATTAAAATGCGCCTCTAAAATAGAGCAACGCACAATTTTAATGCCAGAAGAAAAAAAGGATCAATTCATCGAGGGGATTATAGAAGAAGATAAAGAAAAGAACCTCGATGATAAATCCGAGAAAACCGAAAAAGAACCTATCACTCTTGAAAGAGTTTCTGAATTAACCAACGCCCTTCAGAAAGGATATACCATAACAAGACAGGATATGGCTGAGATAAGAGAAAATGTGAACACAATTGTCGCTTCTCTTAATGCTCAGAAGAAAGAAGAAGGAGAAGATAAAGAAGCTTATGTCACAGTCGGGAAATTGGAAGAGATACTGACTAAGCATTCAGAAAAGGAAAAGGCAACAACAGAAGAAGTTTCAAATAAAGTGGACAATTACATTGATTCCGCTTTACAGGAACTTCGTCTTCAGGGAGTTGTGAAATCCGATGCTGAAGAGGAAGAGTTGATTCAGTTCGCTTTGGACAAAAAAGAGCCTGATTTATACAAGGCTGCCGAAAGGTTATTAGAAGTCAAAGAAGCAAGGGAAGAAGGAAAAAAAGGCACATCCAAAGCCAAAGCTCATCAAGAAGCAGGTTCTAAAGTAGGCACTTCTCAAAAGACCACCGAAGAACAAGGCAAAGGAGTGGATATAAAAAGAGTCAAAGAGACAGACTTCTTTGGCTTCTAAGCCATTCTAAGGAGGTAGAAAAAGGGAGACGGAAAAGGAGACTGAAGGTCGAGTTTATTTAATTTTGATTTAGATTACTAAAATGGATTTTACTGGAATACAAGAGGTTTCTACCTCTACGATTGAGTATCTGATCGGCAAAACTGTTGATACAATACTGAATTTTTCTCCTGCCACTTTGTTCTTTCTTGGGAATCAGAAGACTTGGAAGGGTTCTCAAATGAGAATGCCTATCAAGTACGCTGCCAACTCTCAAGGAATGTCCTTTAGCGGTTTAGAGAAATTCAGCACTACCAAATCTGAGAACTTTATCAATATGACCTTTAATCCAACTGGTCGTGAAATACCGGTTGTGATTACCCAGATGGATGTTGATGTCAACGCTTCAAACAGGGTCATTGATTTAGTTTCCAGACAGTTGGCCTCAGATTCCCAGGATATGGCTTCGGACATTGCAACTTTGTTCTACACTCTACAAACAGGAAAGAACTTCCTGTCCTTGCTCGATGCCTGCGACGACGGTAAAAAAACCAAGATTGCTGTCGAAAAATTCGACTATTTGCTGGAAAATCCCGCTAAGTCTTTGGTAGGCATAGCCTAAAAATCCAAAGAATAGGGACTATCAGCAGGAAAGTTCTTTGATAATTGACAAGTTGCGACCAAGTATGGTAGAATATAAATATGACTACTATACGAGATAAAAATGGTCGTTTCGCAAAAGGATGTAAATTTTGGCTCGGAAAGAAAAGAGATAATATTCGGGAGTTGATGAGTGAGATTAAAAAAGGAATTTGGACTGGCAGTAAAAACCCAAGATGGAAAGGTGGAGAAATCCAAAAGACTTGCCTTAATTGTGGCAAAAAATATTTTATTAGAAGATATGCCATAAAAATAAGTAAGTTTTGTTCTCGAAGTTGCAAAAGTAGCTACATCCATAGCGGAAGCAAAAATAATCATTGGAAAGGTGGGATTAGTAAAGAAAGAGATAAACTAAAACACTCTGAAGCGTATAAGATTTGGCGAAGTAAAGTTTTCAAAAGAGATAGATGGACTTGCAGATGGTGCGGACATAGAAGTAAGAAAAGTGATATTGAAGCCCATCATATCGAAACTATCGAAGATAATCCTAAACTTTGTTTAAAAGAAGGAAATGGGATTACTCTTTGTGAAACTTGTCATAAAAAAACCTACGGCAAAGAAGAAAAATTTGCTAAGGTCTTCAAAGAAATCCTCAGAGACTTTATGTCGAATAAGGAGAAATCCTAAAGATAAAGTCCGAACTTATAGGAAACTATAAGATAACAAATGAGTCTTGGTGCGACATCTTACGGAGGACTTCTAAGATCTACTTATACAGGGATTAAGGGGAATTACACTGCTTCGATTGGAAATTTGACTCTATCTGTGATGGGTACAGGATTTAACAATGCTACTCACGGAGCAGATTCTCCTAACTTAATCCTTTGTTCAAAAGCTGTTTGGAATTATTACGAAAAGCTTTTGACTCCTACTCTTTCAAATCAGGTGATGAATAGCGCTTTGATAGGTTATCCTAAATTCACTGGAGCAGGGGCAAATGGGCTTCCAAACATTGTCGCTCCCGGAACGAGCTTGAAAGGTTATCAGGGGTTCAATGCCATATACTACCGAGGAGTTCCTGTGATTGCAGATGAAGTATGTAATGCGGGTTATATGTATATGCTAAATACCAGAACATTAGCGTTCTATGGTTTGCAATCAACCCATCCAGACTACACACCAGTCAAGTTTACATCGGAAACTATGGACTCTGTCTATAATATCCCTGTTACGACTGGTTTTGCTTTTTCTGGATTCAACACTCCAATTGACCAATATGGCAGAGTAGGACACATCCTTTTGATGGGAAATTTAATCTGCAACAATCCTCGTCTGAATTCCTTAGGAACTGGAATTACGGGGTCATAACCTAAATAATTTATTTGTCAAGTATGTGGCATTCCTTCTAAAGTATTATGCCAAAACATAAATCAGAAAAATGGTTATCTGTTATTAGAAGTCCAGAATATAAAGAAAAGATGAGAAAGATATCTTTAAAGAATGGAAATAAACCACCAGTTAGGTGGGGGAATAAAGATAATTTAGGAAGAAAACATACAGAAGAATGGAAAGAAGAAAAGAGAAGATTTAATAAAGAGCATAATATCAAACCACCAAAAATGTTAGGAAAAGACAATGTTAATTGGAAAGGAGGAATTACTTCTGAAAATGAAAAGATAAGAAAAAGCATAGAATTTAGATTATGGAGGGAATCGGTATTCGTAAGAGATGACTGGACTTGTCGGAATTGTCTAAAAAGAGGTGGAAAATTACAAGCTCATCATATTCTGCCATTCGCTAAGTTTCCTGAACTAAGATTTGCAATCAATAATGGCATAACTCTTTGTAAGGAGTGCCACAAAAAGACAAATAGTTATTTGAAAGGCGCTTAATTTTCCTTGTAATAAGCAGGTTCTTTGGAGAGTTTCTCCTTAAAAGAAATTCTTCCGAATAATCGGTCGTACTATTCGCCCTTGACCTCGGGGGCTTCAAAACCTTACGGGAGAGGGAATAATACAAAGGAATAGAAGTAATAAAAATATGTTTTTAAGAGATTATATTTCAGCGATGAGATACGGAGCAAAAATCACTTCACAAGATTGCGAAGGAGTTGGCTCATTTGATAGATATTTCGGGACTAATGTCTGGTATGTTGATGGAAATAATGGAGCAGACACTTTAGCAGGTGATTTTGACCACCCTTTTAAAACAATCCAAAAAGCAATCAATTCAGCAAGTGCAGAAGATACCATTTATGTTAGGGATTTAGGGCCTGGTACCGATGCTTCTGATCCATTACAGTATGTTGAAGATTTGACTATTCCATATGCTTTGAACGGATTGAAGATAATCGGTGTCAATTCAAGCGGAACGAAGATGCCATATCAAGGCCCGAAGATTAAGAATGCCACTGCTACAGTTCTTTTAACTGTTAATGCTCCATATGTTCACTTGGAAAACCTTCAGTTTAACTGCACAAGGAATAGTGGCACTTATGGGATTTTCTTTAATGCTTCAACTGCTGGCGGAGCATATTCTGCTATCGCTGGTTCAGTAGGATTCACAGTTGTTAATTGTATGATTAAGAATGGCTCTGCCACTTATGGTGGGATTCAGATAGTTGGTGGATATGGCGGAGTGATAAGTCACTGTACTTTTCAAATGTGCGAGAAAGGTATCTATCTTCAAGACAATATCATTCCGAGCAATGGTCATACGATAGAATACTGCAACTTCAAGTCAAACAATGGTGCTGCCATTGCGGAACATATTACCATTCGGGCTGGAGGGCATAAGGATATAACTATTTCAGATTGTACATTTGATATAGCTACAAGTTTCTTATCTTGTGGCACAGGAAATCAAGGCATAATTGCAAGATGTCAATTTAATGACCTTGTTGCGACATTGGCCAATAGCACAGGCAAAGTTAAGATTCCTGTTGGAACTATGACTGTTGTAGGTTGTACTGGTGGAGTTGGATTGGATGTGATTCAGTCACAGGCATAAAAATCAATTTTCTCTTATCGGTTTCTCTTTTGCTAAAAGTAGAACCGAGACCGAAAGGTCGGTTCGCTGTCCAAATGTGGCGAATAAAAAGAATACTGACATTTGCGAGTATGTTAAAACTTATTAAAACTTATGATTAAACTAATCACGCCTCTTTCACAGGTAGATACATCAGCCAAATTCACTTTAGGCACTCAAACAATGGATAAAGAAGGAAATGTCTATATCTATATGACTGGGGTTGCCTCAACTATTGTCGGCTCTTGGGTCACCTATGATGAGCTTTATATTACCACTCTGTTGGTAGCCAATGCTTCTGGGCCAGTAGCAGTTTCTATGGGTATCAATGTTGCTAGCACTTATGGTTGGTATCAGATATTGGGAAAAGCCCAAGCTTGTACAGCCGCAGATTGTGCTGATAATGCTCCATTGGGATTTGAAACTACATCAGGATATGCTGGTGATGGAAGAGCAGCTGGAGATATGATTTATGGAGCTATTAGCAGGCAAGGAACAGCTGGAGGAGCTGCTGCAGTCAAAACTGTTCAGATTTGGTTTCCTTTCTGTACGGATGGCGCTACAGTGTAGTTGTGTTCTGACTTTGCCTCTTTATTTAAAAGGGGCAAAGATGAGGACATAAAAGACAAAAAATATATGACAAAAGGTAAACATTGGAAAGTAAAAGACACTTCAAAAATGGGGAAAGGAATGCTTGGAAAATATCCTCATACCTTTGGACAACATCGTTCCGAAGATGTTAAAAGAAAAATAAGTGAAAAATTGAAAGGGAGAAAAAGACCACCATTTTCAGAAGAAACAAGAATAAAGATGAGTAAAAATAATGTATGTTATTGGAAGGGCAAAAAACTTTCAGAAAAACATAAAAAAAACATAGGGAAAGGTGAGAGAGGAGATAAAAATGGTAATTGGCAAGGGGGAAAATCTTTTGAACCCTACTCCGTAGATTGGACTGACACTCTTAAAAGAAGTATCCGAGAACGAGACCATTATATTTGTCAGTTATGTAGTAGTCAGAATAATTTAACTTGCCACCATATTGATTATGATAAAAAGAATTGTGACCCAGATAATTTAATAACTCTTTGTATTAAATGTCATTCAAAAACAAATTTTGATAGAAATAAATGGATAAATTATTTTAGGGCTTAATTCAACCATTATAAGGTCGAATAATGGAGACAAAATAATAAAAAATCAACAAATAAAATGGAAGATCAAACAGGTTTAGAAATTGTGAACTTCACGAATATAAGTGGGGCAGATTTTGAAGGAATGTGGGGAGGTCAGCCATATCTGGTAAAAGCTGGAGAGACAAAGCAATTTGCCAGATGGATGGCTGAACATTTCGCCAAACACTTAGTGGATAAAATCCTTATCAAATCAGGAAAGGATTTTGGCAAGGATTCTTTGGAAAGGAAACCTTTGGAAGATAGGATTTTAGGAAAGGTGGCAGTTCCGGTAGAAGTAAAGAAAGAGGAAGTTCCCTCTGAAGTTAAAGTGGAAAAAACAGCAACTCCTGCACCGACTGAGGCAGTAAAGACTTCAACTGCTCCTTCAGAATTTGAAGAGAAACCGAAGGAAGATAAGCCAGTATTCAACCAACCAGAAGTAAAACCAAAGAAAAAAAGTCGAAAAAAATAGTTTAAGTTTACTCAATTGAGATTTATTTGTGGGGGATAATTAGGAAATTGTCTCCGCCTAGTTGTCCTCCGCAAGAAGATTAAAAATATGTCAGTAACTTTATTTAGGGACGACAACTATATTCCAATTCAGGATTTATATGGAATTGTAACCTCAAAGGCAGTCACTTTCCTTCTTTCAACAGGCCCAATCGCCTTATTCACAGTGACTGGTGATGTGATAATGAGAGTGTTCGGGATATGCAAAACTTCGTGTGCTTCTGCAGGTGGATGCAATGGCTCAATAGGCGTAAGTGGAAATACCCAGATTTTTGTGCCTACGACAGATATGACTGCTTTGGCGATAAACGAAGTTTGGGTTGACGCAAGTCCGACTACCACGATTGAAGCAGAAGCTAACTCTGCGAATTACATCAACTCCAATGGACAGGATGTTATCTTGACATTGTCACTACAGGTAGATAGCGGAGCGATTACATTTTACTGCCAATGGAGGCCTTTGACTGCCGGTTCTAAAGTTGAAGCTGCTTAATATGACAATGGAGCAGATATTAGACAGTCTATTGGGAAGGTTAGGAGAGATTTTATCTGAAAGGAAAAAAAGAAACTTGGAGCAGAACCAAGATGATTCAGTTGGATTAGAAAATAAAGAGAATCCGCCAGAAGAAAAAAAAGAATCTCCTTTAAAAGAAGAGAAAGGAGAAAGAGTTAGATATGTCGTCTTAAAGCCAAAAGTGGAAGACAAAGTGATATTGCAAGAGTTGGAGGCAATTCAAAAAGACAGGGAAGGGATAAAAGAACAAAAAGGAGAAATGGAAAAAGAAAAAAAGCACATCCAATCGCAACAATCCCAATTAAGAAGTGCGATGGATGAAATAAAAAGAGAAAAAGTAATTTAATAAAAATATGAGAGATTATAGAATAATTTTCAAAATAGGTGACGAGGAAATCTTTAAAGCTTATCTACACGAAGACCTTCAGTTAGAGTTGACCACCTTTCCGGCGATTGAATCTTTTGAAAGGAAGAACGCCATAATGGCTCATCTTCATACTGATATTGCCCTGATGAAAGCTTGGGGATTTACAAAAATAGAAATGATAAAAGTTTAAAACTATGCCAAGCGATGAAAGATTAAAACCAGATGCTAATTTTAAGGTTGCTCTTGGAGGGGTTTCAGATGATGCGAATGAGTACATCATAATGCTGAGGTTAGATCCTGTTACGAAGAGATTGGTAGTCCAAGCAACAACAGACATTGGGTCTTTAATGTTCCTTTCAGGATATTCAATCTCCGACAAGGATGATGACGCGAGTCCGAACTATTTTGGGTTCGTAGATCGTGACGGAAATTGGTACATACTTAAAGAGACAGTTTCGGCCGGAGCTGATACTTATAGATATGCTTCGGGATCATCAAATTACACCACAAACTGGACGAACAGGGCGACAACCGTAGTTTATCAATATTTTTATGATGCTTTCTAAAATTTATGGGAACTTTAGGTAAACATTGGAAAAGACCACCGATAACAGAAGAAACAAGAGAAAAAATTATAAAAAATAATTCTAAATTTTGGTTAGGTAAGAAATTTTCAGAAAGTCATAAAAGAAAATTAAAAGAAAATCACAAAGGAACATTAGGAAAAAAATGGAATATAAATACAAGATTAAAAATTGCTAATTCTCATAAAGGTTCAAAGAGTCATTTTTGGAAAAATGGAATAAATAATTTAAGAAATACTATTAGAAATTCTGTAGAATTTAAAATATGGCGAGAATCAGTATTTGAGCGAGATAATTATATTTGTCAATCTTGTGGAAAAAGAGGTGGAAAATTAGAAGCACATCATATCTTGTCTTTTGCTTCTTTTCCTCATAAGAGATTTGATATTTCTAATGGAATTACTTTATGTAAAGATTGTCATAAAAAAACAAATAATTATGCTAAATATATTTAAATATGAGCTTTAAGCCCACAATATCATCTAAACTTGATTATTACTTAAAAAGCAACGAAATAGACCACGCCCTTTTAACGCATTTAGATTACGCCTCGGCAGGACACACAGGATTTGCCTCATCTTCTGATTTGACTGGTTATCTGAAGCTTGACCAGAC
>Ga0315289_10003009_pt1 | contig 25630 bp, 15 predicted proteins | sample YL17G11_40_MG_FD_203452 | JGI IMG/M metagenome (GOLD analysis project Ga0315289, IMG submission 203452) | Sediment microbial communities from Yellowstone Lake, YNP, Wyoming, USA - YL17G11_40 | ecosystem: Environmental > Aquatic > Freshwater > Lake > Sediment | place: USA: Wyoming | collected...
GAACGACACCGTATTACCGTTTCTGGTGAATTGCATGCCATAGGAGGTCGGCCGTATCCTGACACCGGTGACCGTGCCGCTGGCCTTGACAACCTGTACTTCGATCCGACTCGAAAAATCGGCGTCAAAATAAACAACGGAGGTCTGGGTGCCGCGGCCTACATGTTGTCCGGCATTCGTGCCGTAACAAAACAAATTCTGCCATGTTCCGCCTTCTTTTCGGACCTGGACGGTATACGTGCTGTTTCGAGTCGCTCCGGAAGGGCCGGGATAGACAACCAGGCCGGGATCGGTTTGCGCTTGCGCGGGTAGAATGCCGAATGTCAGGACCGCCATGAAAAGGAAAAAGCCGCATCGGGCCAAGACGTTGCGTATCATTGGGAACCTCCCTGGAAATTGGTTTGGTATCCGGATCATTTGAATGCCGGCGGCATAAGGTATTTGCCGGGCCTGCTGAAAATATAGGGTGGAAAGATTTATCATGCACAACTTATTGGAGGCTTTTATATTTAATACTGATATTTATTATTTATCCTGCGGGAGATTGCATGCCACGCCCGATTCGAGAGACACGGAAGGCCGAGGAATTCCTCGACGATGTCGCCCAAAACCGTGCGGACTTCAGACTGGCGGGTGTTGCCGCCATGGCCAGAGCGACCGGCGTATCGTACACTACCATGTGGAAAGCTGTTCGCCGGTACAGAGACATGGGCAGGTTGCCGGCGGTCTCGCGGACCTCGGCAGGCGTCCCGGAATTGCCCCGCACTCCGGTTGAACGGCTGGAAGAACGCATGACCCAGGACCTTCTGTCCGGCGCCATCGCGCGCGGCGCGAGAATCCTTTCCGTCAAAGAGCTGATCTCACGATACGGCGCATCCGCGCGGACGGTCCGGCTAATCCTGGATTCGCTCCGGCAGCAGGGGTTGCTTTATGCTTATGGCCGGCATTATGAATCCATACCCGGGACACGTGCGCAGGGCTTTAAGGTGGTCTTGATCGCATTCACCGGGTCCCGGGGCATGTTCACGCTTCCGGAAAACGAAACCGGTTTCCTGCGCTCGTGTGAGAACGCATGTGTCAATTCCGGCGCTCTGCTTCAGGTCGTCATCCTGAGGCGGCGGCACAACGGGCTGGCGCTGTCGGACATTTCGGGCACGCAGGAGACGGCGCTGCCCAAAGGCGAAGACGTGTGCGGCTATATCTATATGCTCGACACCACAGAAGCCTTCGATCCCGCTATCATGGGTTCATTGCTTGCAACGCGCAAACCCGTGGCAATCCTCGATCAAGCCGGCGTATTTCCCTCGGGCAAAAAGGAATACGACCTTCCGCGCGTGCGCATGTTCGCCACCTCCGGCCATGAACAGCCGGGCAAGGACATGGCCCGCTATCTCCTGGCAAAAGGGCATCGCCGGATGGCCTTCATTTCCCCGTTTCATGGCGACGCCTGGTCGCAGAACCGGTGCGCGGGCGTTCGACGGGTGATTGGCCTTGCGGGAAACGGGCATTCGCTCACGGAGTTCACATCAGGAAAATCCGCGAAGACAGGCGAATACCATCAGGAAGCGCGGCTGGCAAGCCGCGCCAGCAGGTTTGAAAAGCAATTCCTGCGCTGGCAGCAACAGGCCCCACCCATTTACCGGCAAGACCTGCTTGCGCTGCGCGAAACAGATATCCCCCTGCGTTACATGTCCATGGGAACACGCGCCGCCGTCTACGCGCTTCTGGATAAGGCCGTTCGGGACCGCACCATCACGGCCTGGATCATGGCCAGCGATCATGCCGCTCTCATGGCCTGGGATTACTGCCATGAAAAAAAGATCGATGTACCCGATACCATCGCCATCGTCGGATTTGACGATCATATCGCTGCAAGCATGCGGCGCATAACAAGCTACAATTACAATTTCGGGGCGTTTGCGTCGACGGCGGTACATTTCCTTCTGCGCCCCAACGACGGGTTCTGGTCCAGGCGCCGTGTCGTGGAAATCCGGGGGAAGATCATGGTGCGGGAGACGGCATAGAACGCGGGACTGCATTGCGAATGGGCAAGAGCCCAAGGCGCCGCAGACCCCTGCGCGGTTGCGTTTGCGGAAGGGCAACCGGCATGCACGGTCGTGGACCGCGGGTCGGTGGGGGCGCCGTTCGGAGCATGGCGGAGTTAACGAGATGATGTATGCCATCCAAACCGTTCCGGTTTGTGTCTTCGTGCCGGCAGTATGCGCCGAAATGCTCTCGAACTCTGTGATGAAGTATTTTCACAAGGAAGCAAAGCGGGAAACCCAGGCATAGGCAATCTGCGATCAAGGAGATGCACAATGACCAGCATAACCATTCAATGCCCTGATGAAGTGCTTATTTCGCTCAAGGAAGACAGCGAGTCCTTTGGACGTGACCTTACATTGACGGCGGCGATGAAGTTCTACGAACTCAGACGTCTGTCCTCGGGCCGGGCCGCTGAACTCGCGGGGATTCCCAGAGTCGAGTTCCTCCGCAGGGCATCCGACTACCGCGTCCCCGCATGGGACCTCTCGGAAGAGGAAGTACGCGAGGACGTGGCGAATGCCTGAAAAGAGAACCGTAGTAACGAACACAACTCCGCTCCTGTCGAGGCGTACTCACGTTCCTGCGCATCTGCGCCGCGGATCGCGGCTTCTCACACCCTGGCTGCATGGCCGCCCGCCCTTTTATTACGATATCCCTGCGAAATGCGAATAAACAGGCCTTCCTGAGCGATCACCATTCGCGTGCAGAATGCGCGGTTGCTGTTGGGCGCATCGGGCCGGCGGTCGGTTGGCTCGGTGTTGATTGAAAACACGCCCTCCCTGCAGTCGCTTGTCGACCAGGGAGTCACGGCGCTGGTGGCTGCCAACGACGCCATAGCGCGCAAGGTCGTCAAGTCATGTTTGCCTATTTCGCCAGCACTGCACGCTGGACCAATCTTCCGGACACGGCGGCGACAATGCAGACTCCTTTGGAGAAGCCCTTTGGCGCCATCGCCGTTCCATGTGGTCCTGTTTTTTGCAGGAGTCTGCCGCGAACATCATATACCATCGCAGGTTCATCGGCCGGCATGGTGAACCTCTTTGGCGCCGCTGAGCGTACGACAGCGACCGGCTGACTGCACGGGAGCCGAAAGCCAAAGTTGCTGTTCGGCCGCAGAACGAACGTGTTCCTGCCGGCTGCCAGATTCTGGAAAGGACCGACTTTCGGTACCGGGCTTCGGCAATACTGGCTGAAATCTTTATCTACGGTCAGCGAACTCCCGTCCGGATTTAAAATTCGCAGATTCTGCGTTTGCTGAACCGTCAATCCGCCGATAAAGCTCGTGTTGATCACCGGGCATCGCAGCGCGACCGCCGCGCTATCCACTGTAAAGGCAATGGTGATAGTACGGGCAATGGAATCGATGCCGGCGGTGAAAACTATCGGCGAAGACATGATGATGCTGTGCACATCGTCAAAGGACTTTTTCGCCCCATAGAGCAGCGCATTGTAATCCGCAGCATTGCCTTCTTTCTGGGCAAAGCCGGTGTATCCGGACGAGATATTGTTATACGCTTTATTATAGAATCCCTGGGTATTCCCCCATCCTCCGGGAGCGGCATTGATCGGGCATCCGACGAAAAGGTTATGCACCAGCACATTGCCGTCTTCGATGTCCGCGGCGCCGGCATTATACACGATATTGTCATCGATAAGATTAGCGCCGGATGGATTCTCCAGCTGCAACCACGATCCGTTCGAGACATAGAGCATGACATTGCCGGTGATCCTGTTCCCGCCGCCCGGCCAATCGAGCCAGATGCCGCGCGTCCATTCGCCGGGCGAGTTGATGTAGCACATGACATTGCCGCAGATTGTCACATTTGAAGTCAGGTGAAACTTGATAAATGCGTGTTCAACACCTCGATAGGGCCTTCCTGCAATGCGCTGAATCCAGTTTCCGCTGATTATGCAGTTGTTCGCATGGCCGCCGCCAATTCCTGAAATGCCCGTCTGCCTTACCAAGTTCCCGCGAACAATATGGTTTGTCGGTATATCATTGGGACTGTCGATGCAGATCCCGCGCATCTTCCCGTACCACACCACGCAATTTTGGACGATCCAGTTGGTGCCGGACACAAATATCACGGCCTTGCTGTTTGGCGAGTTGACATAGGTGGGCAGCCACTCCTCGGCGGATTGGCACATCTTGAAACCATCGACGGTGATGTAGTTGATGCCCGACTGAACATCCTTGCCGAAAACGCTTTCCCGAACATTGATTTCCGCCACCTGGGTATTGGGGTTGGCATTTGCGCCGAAGTTCGCGTAGATGCTGACCGTCGAACCGCTATGTGACGTATACCACCATTTCGGCACGGTTTGTATTTCAGCAAGTGTCTGCTTTTCAAGGAAGATCTGTCCATCAAGATACACCTCTCCCAGATGACACCATGCTCCGCCGGTAAGCCATTCGGAAGTATAGCGTCCTGCGATAGTGGAGGTGTAAGGGTTATAGCTCCCGAAGAAGTTATCGGGGATATCGGCTTTCCAGACAGTGCCGCTCTGCAGTTGCCATGTGGTAATGCGCTCGGATCCCTTGATAGTTACATCTTCGCCTGGAGCGGCTTTGTAGGTGATGCGCGCGCTCTCCGAAGTGCCGCCCCGCGCCGGCTGCACCCATTCGCGGTACTCGCCCGCGTGCACGATCACTGAATCGCCGGGTTGGGCAACCTGCGCGGCCTTGTTGATTGTCAAGTATGGTGAAGCGGATGTCCCTACGTTTGCATCGTTGCCGGTCTTGGTGACATGATACGTTGTCGCCGCGCTATTCAAAACCGTTCCGGCCAGCAGCAAGAATGCAGCGCACGTAGTGATTAATCTGGTAAGCGCCATGGAGAGCTTCCTTTCATATTCAATCAATGGATGTTGTTCGCGCGATATTCCGGTCAGAACCCGATATAGTGATGTAAACGCCATTGAGTCTTCCGATTTGTTCGATAGCTCGAATGGATGCATTCTTCACGAGCCTCCCGCGCATGTCAAATACCAGCGTGTTGTGGTCCGGCATGCGGCCTAGGAAAGGCCGGGCAGCGGGAGCATGCACGGCAACGGCGCCACAGGGCGCTTTGAAATTGAAGTTGCTGTTCGGTCGTAGAACGTAGGTGTTGGCACCGCTCTTAAGGTCCTGAAACGGCCCGACTCTCGGAGTGTTTCCCCGGCAGATATTGTTGATATCCTTGTCGACCGTCATGGAGCTGCCGTCGGAATTGTTCCACGGCCCTCCGAGGGACGCGTTCGCAGACAGGTAGCTTGTCGTTATCACCGGGCAGGCCACCGATATGGTCGGGCTTCCCACGCTCAAATTGAACGTTACGGTTTTCGCCGCGGTATCAACGCTGAACGAGAAGTTCTCAGGAGTATTGTCGATGACGCCATGGGTTCCCGGATTCGAGCCGCCGCCCAGACAGGCATTGTAATCGGTTGGACCCCAATTGAAGCTAGCTGGTCTGCCTATGACGATATTGCTGTAGGTGCTGAAGACGCCGCCTATGTCCCTATATGAAACAAAGTTATGAACGATATGACCCCTGCTCAATGTGAGGCCTTCGTTGGAGATGAGGGGAACAAATCCGGGAGGGGTCAGCATAACATTGTTGTCGACCAGCGTTGACCCCGATTGCGGCGCTTCCAGCCTGATTGACTCATTAGAAATGTCACAGAGGACATTGCCTGTGATTCTGGAACCCGAATTCGGCCAGTCGAACCAGATACCGTTGCCGTCTGTCGGAGCTTTGACGTTGTACACGATATTTCCACTAATTATCAGGTTGTACGAACGATGGATCTTGATTCCGGCGTGCTCCGCGCCCCAGTAGGCCCTGTCGCCGTGGATCTCGGATGTCCAGTTGCCGCTAACAATGGAACCATCGGAATAATCTCCCCCTATCCCCGAAACGCCCACATTGACCACAATATTGTTCCGCACGATATGGTTCTTGGGCGTCGCGCTGTTGGGACCGTCTATGGAAATGCCGCGCATCTTCGCATTGGTCACCAGGCAGTTCTGGATGATCCAGTATGATCCGGACACGAAAATCACCGCGTGACTGACCAGAGGAGTTCTCAAGTAATATGGTGTCCACTCCTCGGCCGACTGACTCATGGAGAATCCGTCGACGGTTATGTAGTCGATGCCCGTCGAGGCGCTGGGATTGCCGAACACCGATTCGCGGACAAGAATTTCCGCCAGTTGGGTATTGGGATTGTTCGTTCCGAAATTCGTATAGATACTGGTCGTCGTGCCGCTATGCGACGCATACCAGGTTTTCTGCGTGCTTTGAGTTTCAGCAAGCGTCTGCTTTTCAAGACAAATTTGTCCATCAATAAAAACATCGCCAAGATGGCACCAGCGTCCGCCGAAAAGCCATTCGCCGGTGTTAGGATACCGACCCAGAATGTTCATAGTATAGGGATGATAGTTGCCGAACATATTGTCGGCAACATCGGCTTTCCAAACGCCATTGCCCTGACTCGTCCAATTGGTGATACGTTCGGAGCCCTTGATCATGACTTTCTCGCCCCGGGCGACCGTGTAAACGATCCGCGCATTCTCTCCCGTGCCGCCCCGCGCCGGCTGCACCCACTCGCGGTACTCGCCAGCATGCACGATTACCGAATCGCCCGGCTGGGCGACCTGGGCCGCCTTGTTGATTGTCAAGAATGGGGACGCGGAGGTCCCCGCATTGGCATCGTTGCCGGTTTTAGCTGCATGGTAGACTGCTCCGGGAGCGCCGCCGGCAATAAGAGCAAGGATTAGAATTGTTGCTCTCAATGGGATAATGCGACGCGTAATCGAAAATGAAATATCCATTGGTATCTCCTTTAGATGTGATGATGCATGCTGTAGCGAAATGCGCTTGCTACTCCTCCGGATGTCCGTTAATGCAGAGCGCGGGCCTGGTGCATAAATGATAGTGTCCGGCTTCCGCTTGGATAAGTAATCACTGCCTGAAATACGCCGCTCGGAAGTCCTGCAAGTTCCATGCGACTGGCGCCGGAAAATGACATTGTGCGCACTGATCGCCCTCGCGCGTCGATTATTCGCAAGCAAGCCTGAAAATTGCCTACGGAAAAGACGGAATTGTTCTTCACCCAAATGCGAGGGATCTCAGTAGCCATTTGTGCAGGACCAATCATGGTTCCGCCATTTGTGGCGAACAAGACATTGTCCGGGATCGGGCCATCGGTAAGTCCCGGCCCCTTCCAGGTTATCGCAAGTTCCTGTCCGCCCGACGATTCAAAATATTCGACCGCAATCGCATGCATACCTGCTGAAAGGTTGACGGATCCGACTGCTTGACTAGCCGCATGCACACCGTCATTTTTTGCGATCTCCTTTCCATCGATGGAAATTCTACTGCCGTCGTCGGAGAACGTGCCGAAGGTATACTGCCCGTCGGTGGGTATCATGATAAATCCGGCGAATTGAATCGCGAAATTGTCATCCCGTGATGCGATTCCAACGTCAAAATTGGGGACGATTCCGGTTTTTGTCGGGGATAGATTCGCAAAGGCCGGAAGCACGCTCCATGCGCCTTCGTAGTAGCGGTAGTTCAGGCCGGTAGTCTGGACCGAAACCGAGACCAGCGAGGTATCGCGGTTGCTAACGCCGTCGAGTGTGAGGCTTGCGATGACCGAATAGGGCCCGCCTTCCGCCGTTCCGGCGGTGAACAAACCAGACCCGTTGATTGTTCCGCCACCGCTTACCTTCCAGGAGAAACCCGACGGCTGTGGGGAGAGGCTGAGCCCGTTCTGGTCTAACGCTTGTGCGGCAAATTGAATGGTGGCGTTTGGTTTGGCGATACCCACTTCCGGAGATACTTTTACCTTGGCGAAGGGGCCGGCAGTGCCGACAGTAAATCGGACCTTTTCCGGATACCGGGCGATGGTCAGGTTGGCATATTGTTTCGCTTCCTGTGCGTTTTGAATGTACCGATCCATGACCTTCAGATTCTCGAAAGTCACGTCGAAATCGTATGCATCGATTCGTGATGGGCCAACCGGCTTTTCGTTCATGGTAACATTTTTGAAAACAAGCCCTTTGATGGTCCCGTTGTAGGATTGCGGAAGGTAGATATTAACAAAGTACGAGCATTCCTCATATCTGATGTCTTCGAAGTTCAGATTTTCCCATAGATTAGGACCGGAGTTGTTGACGCCCGACCAAGACGCACCAATCGACAGCAGGGAACCATGCTCGTTGTTTTTGCTTATATGGATAACATCACAATTGGTGTACCAGACATTTCGAAGCTCCTGGCGCATGTATTCGGGAAATCCAGTGCGGACCATGTTTGCCAGAGTGGGCCAGAAGACACAATTGCTCACGTGGATATTGCTTTCCTCGGGAGTACCGCGGGGGTACAACGCTGTGACATCATCGTGCGATCGTACAAAGCAATCGTTGATCCACACATTCTTGCACGACATGACGTCGATCCCGTCGTCCTGGAAGATGTTTCCGGCAAGGGCCTTGAAATTGTCAAAGAAGAGACTGTCGCATGCGGTAACAACAACGGTCCAGTCGTGGGCGGTTTTTATTTGGAATACACCTTCGATTCTGGTGTTTTTTGAATTGCTGATTGTAAATGCGTTCCGTTCAGGCGTCCAGCAGATAACGCCACGCCCTCTCAGTGTCGCGTTAGTCAATCCCGAGCCCCTCACCCCGCCGTTGACATAGGCGCCTCCGGCAAGATACACCGTTTTGTTGCTCTGCAGGGTGATATCCTGATTGTAGTACCCCGGCCCCATGTAGATAACATTGGGATCGGTCGGGCTGGGCTTGTTGGTCTCCAGGGGGTTGGCAAACAGCAGCAGAACGCTCGCTCCAGGCTCGTCTCCCGAGAGATTCGGAGGCTCGACAGTAATCTTGCAAGGTTTGGTCAGCGTGAATGTCGCCGTGTTTCCGCTTTTCACCGGGACTATGTTCAACGCCGACGGACGGATCTTCACTCCGGATGTCCAATAGGCGCTGTTGGTTACCGTTACCTTGACCTCGACGGGCGCGCCGCCGAAATCGAACTGGGTGTAATCGACCGACCACACACCCGACCTGAAAACCGGGCAGGTCTGGCCATTGACAGTGACTGTATACATGGTTGAAACAGGGACTCCGGTTGGAGCGGGATAAATCACAACCTCTGCGGACGCAATAGCCGCCAATCCGGCAGATAAAAGCAGAACGGCAAGTTTCAAGCTGCGTCTGGCCATAATCCTTCCTCCTTTGGATAAGATTGATAGAGGACGGCTGATTCGTGCCGCTGCATTGCGGCCTAATAGTCGCAATGACAGCACAAAGGACGATAAGGAAAATGTACCGGATTCAGCAGCGCCTTGCACATGCTATCAGAGTGCTATTATATTTATAATTATCAAAATTTTGTCGTAGGAATGCCCCCCAAAAATGCCCTGGCCCTGCAAAGCAACGAACAAAGCAGAAGCATTTCTCAATCGCCTGCAAAGCGCAGAACACCCGAATGGCCGGCCGCAAAGCATTGCAGATCTGGCCGCGCAGGCCGGCGTATCGTATGCGACCATGTGGAAAGCGGTCGCCAGGCTCAGGCAGGTCGGAAAGGTCCGCGGGAGCTACCGCTTGACTATCGGGGAATCGGAGCCGTCCGACCCTGGGCGTATCGAGACGCAACCGCCGTTTCCACGAATCGTGGAGAGAATGACTGGCGATCTTCTATCGGGAACAATCATCCGTCAGGGCCATCTTCTTTCGGTGAAGGAATTAACCGGCAGGTATGCATGCTCGGCACGTACCTTGCGCAGAGCATGCGAACACCTTCGCTGTCAGGGGCTGATCTTTCCCCGGGGCCGGCATTTTGAAGGGCTTCCCGTTCACCGGAGCAGCAGGAAAATTGCCCTGATTATCTATACCTACGCCCGCGATGTCCTTGATCTTCCTGTTCTGGAAGTTGATTTCCTCAGAAGATGCGAGCAGGTCTGCGCTCATGCGTTGGTTACTCTTGAGGTTATTGCATTACGTCCACATGACAACCATCTTGTTTTCACGCACAGCGTAGCCGGCAGGGAAGTGCCGATTCCCGATGCGGATGGCTTCCTGTATGTATTGTACGGACAGGAGACATTTGACGACTCAATCATGCACCGTCTTTGCGCATCGCGGAAGCCGGTTGCCATCCTCGATCAGTCAGCCGCATTTCCCTTGGACCGCCCGGAGTACAACCTTTCACGAATCCGGGTTTTCACGGCCTCCGCGCGAGAACAACCGGGCAGAGACATCTGCCGGTTTCTTCTGTCAAAGGGACACCGCAACCTTGCCTATATCTCCCCGTTTCACGCCGACGTCTGGTCGAAAAACCGGTGCGCGGGCGTGCGGCAGGTTATTGACTCAGCGGGAAGAGGCTTCTCTCTTCAAGAATTTACAATAGATAAATCAGCCAAGAGCGCCGATTTCAATGAAGTTGCCAGATCGCTGAGCAAAGGGGATCGTCTCCAGAGCATCTATTCTTCATGGCAGAGCACAGTCGACCCGCGCTGCCATTGGGACACCGATTCCATGGCGCATACCGGTATTCCCCTGCTGCTGTGGGCAACGGGAACGCGGCTCTGCCTGTATCCGATTCTTGAGAAGGCGCTTGTCTGCAAAGACATAACCGCCTGGGTCATGGCCAACGACATTGTGGCCAAAATGGCGTGGGAATACTGCATCGAAAAGGGGATCCCGGTCCCGCAGAAGCTTGCTATTGTGGGATTCGATGATACGGTTCCGGCAAGTACTTCCCGCATCACCAGCTACTGCTTCAATTTCGATGCAGTGGCGGCCACGATCCTGAATTTCCTGCTTAGCCCGGCCGGCCGGTTCTGGTCGCGCAGGCGTGTTGTTGAAATTTCAGGCAAGGTGATGCAAAGAGAGAGCGCTTAGGCAGGCGGTGGATCCGGGACCGCCACCGCCTATCGCGTCCTGACATACCGCGCTGCTGTTCCTTCACCCCTTTTCACATAATAGATACCCGCGGGAAGTGCTGAATTGTCAATTCCTTCCCCTTGCGCTGTGCCGACACGTGCCCCGCGTTCGTTGAATACGGCCATGTGTGCGCCGTGCTGGATAATCAGCGGGACCTTGCGCGACGGCTGTGATCGCCGCGGCGCCACAGCGCCGGTCGCCGAACAATCGAAGGTGATATTCGTTGCAGAAGGCCCGACGGTAACGCCTGGTGATGTCCGCTGCGCGCAAACGCCCCCGCGTTTCACGCGGATCAGGGAAATGTCCGAAACATAATGCGTGGCGTCAACGCCGTATAGGCAGATCGGCGCGCTCGAAGATCCCTTGTATTCAATGTCGCGGAAGACAACATTCTTCACGTATTTCCCATTCTCAATCCCGTTCCATCCCCATCCGCTGCGGATCATGGGCGAGCAGCGAAGCACATTGCACGGAGCTTCCGGTTCTATGCGGAAATTCTCGAACAGCAGATTTTCCATGGGAGTGTTGTCGGTTGGCTGCAGGTAGAACACGCCGGCGCGCCAGTAGTCGTTGCACCCCATCTGCCCGCCCGAGCGTATGACATCGCAGTTGCGCGCCGTATAATCGCTCATGGAGCCCGACACTTCGGATTCGAATCCGATGCGGAAGATGTTGCAGTCTTCGGTCCACAGAACGCAGTCTTCAACGAGAATTCCCGCGCATGGTTTGTCGTTTGTCGCGGTTTCGCGGGTACTATGGATATAGCCTTTGATGGCGATGCAGTCGTCCGCTGAGCGCAGGAAACATCCCTTGATGAGGACCTTCGTGCAGTTCACCACGTCAAGCGCATCGTCGCCCAGGTTGCGGCCGTCGCAGACCTTGACATTCACAATGCTGACGGAATCGGAATAGCGGGGGACCACGCACCATCCGCCGCTGCCCTTGAAGATGATGTCCTTGAGCCGGATGTTGCTGCAATTCTGCATGCTGATATTGCCGCCGTTGCCGTCGGTCCCGTCAACAATGCCCCTGCCCCGGATGGTGATATTGGAGCCCGACGCGCTGATCCGGCCTTTGACATACGCGCCTCCGGCCAGGTATAAGGTCTGATTGCTTGTCACGCTGATGTTTTCGGTATACAGGCCCGGACCGCGGAAAATCACATTGGCGTCACCGGAATGCGGCGCATCGGTCTCGATCGCATTCGCAAAGAGAAGCAACGCGGTTTTCCCCGCGGCCTCAATGGAGATATTGCGGGGCATGGTCAGGACGAAAACAAGCGTATCGCCAACGATGCGCGAAACAATCCCATACGATCGGGGCAGGATCTTGAAGGATGTTCCCGGCGTGACTTTGACGGTCACACTGTCCGAGAAATCGAAATAGGCGACCGAATACGCGCCGCCATTCCATCCTGATTGCGCCTGATACGCGGCAACGGGCTGACCGTTGGCGAATATCCTGTAGATGGCGGACATGGGCGCGCCAGCGGGAGCAGGATAGGTGACCACGGCGGCGAATGCTGTTTTGGCAATAAGGGCCGTGATCGCAAGAAATGATGCGGTGCAGGCGAAAATGGTGCGTTTCATGGGCTTCCTCCTGTGAAGGTGGTTCCGGTCTTTCCATAACATACTCCGGCAATCCTTGCTGCGCAATATTATGAATTGCATTTATTGCTGATAATATATATGTTTATACATATGGCCAGGCCTCAGCAAAATCCGGAAAAAAGCCGTCCCTGCTATGGCATCGACAAGGCCCTGGGTTATCTTCGGAACATCGGCGGGGATGCCGGCAGGCGTTCGGTCCAGATGCTGGCGCGGGATGCCGGAGTCTCGTATGTGACCATGTGGAAAGCGCTGCGCCGGCCCCAGCATGCCCGCCGGCCCGCCGCTGCCGCTTCACCCGCGCCGCAGGATACATTGACCGGAGGCAAATTCGCCGCGGCGCGTCTCGCCCGCCGCATGCAGTCCGATCTTCTTCAGGGCAGGCTGCCCCAGCCGGGCCCTTTGCCCGGTATAAAGGAGCTCTGCAGCCGCTATCATGCGGGATACCGCCTGATGCGAAAGGCGCTCGATGCATTGTGCGCCGAGGGCCTGCTCGCCTGCGATGGAAGCCGCTTCAGCAGCCGTGCCGTCAGGGCAAGGCCTTCATTGACTATCGCGATTCTGGTATATGCCTGGTACGAAGGTCCGCTGGTGCTTATGTCCGAGTACGATCAGGACTATATGCGAAGCCTGGAAGCCGAATGCAGCGGATCGCAATTGGGATTGCAGGTCATGCGGTATTCCCATACCGCGGCCGGCCGTTCCCGCACCGTTTTTCTTCGTCAAGACGCCAGCGGACACACGCTCGCCGCAGGATCCGGTATCGACGGCTATGCCGTGCTTGTTTTTGCGCCTGTTTGTCTGAGCGAAGATCTTTTTGCGCAATTGCATGCGACCGGCAAGCCGGTCGTATTCATCGATCAAATCGGAGGATGGACGGCGCCGCCCTTTCTGAACGCCAGCGGCCGGTGCATCACGATACAGGCGACCGATTATGCAGCGGCCGGCCGAGGCATCGTGCAAAACCTGCTGGGGCTCGGGCATCGGCGCTGCGCGTTTTTCTCCGCCTATCATGCCGATGCATGGTCGCGGCTCAGCTACGACGTGATGCAGGCGGCGTGTCATGCGGGGGGACCGGACTGTTCCCTTACACCGTTTGTGGCCGAAGGCTCGGTCGTCACCGCGTATTACATCAGTAAAGCGCGGTCCCGCGCACCTGATAAAGCATTGCACCGTTCCTATGCCACCTGGAAGCGCGGACTGCCCGCGGCGTATTCTCAACAGTTGGACCCTTATTTTGCCTATCTGCTGGAGCAGCAGCTTGCCTACGCCGAAGTGCGGCAAACGCTCGATCCGCTTTTCCGCCGGGCGGTTTCTGATAAGTCAATTACCTGCTGGATTACCGCGGATGTGGATTCCGGATGGTTCGCGCATGATTTTCTCCGCGCGCGATCGTGGCCCGGGTCGCTTCTGGCGATTGGTTCTTCTCCGGAGTTGATCCGGTTCCGCGTGGCATCATGGGATTTCAATCCTGCCGCCGCCGCTCGCGCCACCGTCGGATATCTGCTCGATCCGCGTCGCAGGCTGCCGGGGCAGGAAGGCCATGCTCTCGCGATCCAGGGCACGCTGATAGATCGCGGGAGTTTGAAGCGCGCCTCGTGATCTGCTGCTGGCACGCCGCAAAGCGATCCGCGCGGCCGCGCCTATCCCCGGCTCTTCACAAAACGCAACGCATCAATCGTGCGGCCGCCGGCGATCAGCTTTACGAAATACACTCCCGCGGGAAGGCCGTCTCCGACGATGCGCTGCTCAATGGACGCGCGCAATCTGTTCTGCCGCACCACGTTGCCCATGGCGTCTGCAATGACAATGCCGCCATCCTGCATTCCCGTCGTCTCGAACTGCGCGATTCCAATGCGCCGGAGGCCCGCCGGAGGCTTTGCATGCGGGACCGCATTGCGCGCACCCACGGGCCCGATCGCGCCTTGCGTTGAGAACAGTTTATAGGTGCTCACGCCCGGCTTCAGGTCCTCAAACGGACCGACTGTGGGTCGCGTCGCGTTGCGCGCATTGCCGAAGAAATCTCTGTTGAAAGTAATCGGCGAAGCATCGGGATTTTCAGCATACATATTCGGAAGCGAAGCTTTGCCGATATAGCTTGACGTCAGCATTGGGCACTGTACTCGCTTGAATGCCGTGTCGGCAAGATTGAATGTGATCGTGACCGATTTCGGCGACGAAATGAGACGGACATTGGTGGATGTTGACGAAATAGCTGAGTGTGCATCAAGGGAGTTGCTTTTCGTGGAGGCGTAGTAAGCATTGTAATCAATTACTAGTCCTGGAAAGGAATTGGAGACCCCGACATTGGCGCCCATAAAGATATTGTTGAGATACTTGTGGTCCGATCCGGTTTCCACCGTATTTCCCATTGAAGTCCACGAATGCGGCTGATAGTAGGGCGTTGAACGACTATCTCCCGATCCCGGGCCCATGTTGAGCCCCTCGATGAGGTTGTGAATTAAAAAAAGACCATCATTGCCACCGGCGATATTGTAGGCCCCTTGCCCAAAACGACCTATCACGTTGTTGTCGATGAGCACCGGGCCATGCGTGACTTCACAATAGATCGGGAAGCCAGCAATATCATACATGACATTTGAAGAAATTCTGACATTCTGTGCACAATAATCAAGCCAAATGGCGTTGGCAACAATATCACCTGGCCTGAATCTTACTCTTCGTATACAGTTGTTGCTGATGACGAAGTCTATCGCGAAGTGGAACTTGATTGCTGCGGTCTCAGCCCCGCCGAACTCGTTTTTCCAATTGATATCTTCAATAAGATTGCCGATAATCTGAGTGGTGCTGTGCCCGGAGTGACCTCCGCAGATTCCGCTCTGCCCGCAGCGCTGAATAATGCAGTTGCGGACGATGAAATGACCAATGGCGGCCATGTTGGTTCCGCTGCCGCCTTTGAGCGTAATGCCGACACTCCGCGCATAGCGGATGATACAGTTCTCTATTGTCCAGTAATTGCCGCCGTTCACACCGATCAGACCATGCTGTTGTCCGGAACAGCATGGGGTCCAGTTCAAGGCCGCCTTCTCAAGTTGCAGACCCCGCACAGTGATATACGAAAGGCCCGACGTGGTTGGATAGAACACCATCTCACGCACATTGATCTCCGTGTTCTGGGTATTGGGGTTCTGTCCCGCGAAATTAGCATAGATCTGCGTGCTCGTACCCGACATCTGGCAGAACCACGAGAAGGGCTTGGTTGAGACCTGACTCAGGAGGGTGTCTTCAGCCAACGCGGAATCGTTGAGATACACCTCGCCGGGATGGTGTTTAAGGCCATATGACATGTACACATCGTGGATGAGATACGCCGCATAGGGGTTGACCGCACTGCCGAAGAAGGATGGCGCCAGTGTTGCTTTCCAGACATTGTTACCCTGATCGACCCAGCCGATCACCGGTTCGGCGCCGGTTATTATCACTTTTTCGTTAGGACCGGGGCGATAGGTTATCCATGCCGTTTCCGAAGTGCCGCCGCGCGGAGGATTAATATATTCGCGATATGTGCCCGCATGGATGGCAACCTCGTCTCCCGGTTGAGCGACCTGTGCCGCCTGGTTGACCGTTAAATAAGGAGAAAGAGAATCTCCGGTATTTGAGTTGTTGCCTGTTTTAGCAACATGTATTGTTCGGGCTGATGCGCCGAATGCTATTGCGAAAAGCACTACAAGCGACAAATGCATTGAAACCCTTTTCAGATGATTTGGGAACATAATCTTCTCCCATAACAAAAGGTCTAGAAATTAGTTGTACCTGTGATCGCTGCACAAAGACACTATTCACCTGTAGCAAATGTTTGAACAATCTTCTTGCCGCCAATGTGTGCTACGGCAACATGCATTCCCCTGCCTGCCGAAATTCGATCGAGCCGGTATGTCGCGCAGCCCGTACCAGAGAAATTCTCTTCAATAGCGCCCGAAAGATCAAAGAGCGTGATCGTATGCCGACCGGCATCGTTGACAGCTATTGATCCGTGAGAGATCGACAACGGCCTTGATATTCGCGGCGAAGGTAGTACACTCTTGCGCTCCGTTGGTTCGCAGGAGAAGGTAACGCCCGCGCCCGACCCCAGCCGCACATTGGCCTGGGAAGCGTTGGTTGCACAGGCAACGCCCGGACGCTTGTAATTGACGATGCGCACACCGGTGACACTTCCTTCAATCGGCGATGCGACTTCTCCGGTTCCATCATAGGAGATATTTTTCAAGAGAATATTGCCGATAGTGCCACCGCCGGTATTCCATGCGGTTGTCAAAACAGTAGTTATATACATCACCGTAGCTGCGCCCGCGTCCCTGAATCGGGCCACGCGGATATCCTCAAAAGTGATATTTTGAATGTTGGCCCCGCCGAACGCCTGAACACAAATTACCCCCATATAATCCATTCCGGGAAACCTAGCGCCAAGAACATCGATATTTCTGAAGATTGTGTTGTTGCCGCGAAGAACAAAGAATACATGCGCATTATCGCACCATACCACGCTGTTTTTGCACAGGAGATTACTTCCCGGATAAGCCAGAATATCATCCGAAGAGCGTATGAATATGCCGTTCACTATCATATTGTCGGCTCCCAGATTCGTGCCGTCGGAGTTGCCGTCCCATCCTATGCTTGAGTAGTTCTTCATCACACCGCCGGTGCTTCTGAAGAAAAGGGTCCATCCGGGAGGATCGAGTACGGTGATTCCTTCGAGAGTGTCGTTCGCGTTTGAGAAATTGAGATATGGATTGACGCGCGTGACATAATTCTCTGCACCGGGATGATTGGATTTGCTGCCGTCAACAATACCCCGACCTGATACCGTCATGTTGGAGAACCCGTTTACATAAATGCCGCCGCGCACAACCGCTCCGCCGGCAATGTACATCTTCTGTCCGTTGCCGTAGAGCCAGAATCGGCCGGCAACGCCGTCACCGGACATGCTGGCGCTTGGTGGATTCCATCCTGCGTTGTCATTGCCGTCGACTATGGCGCTCAAGCCGGCGTGTGAGCCAACGCGGAATTTGCCCGAGGCCAGATTTTGCGATGTGCCGGAGAATACTTTAAACTCATTGATGTGCGTAGAGTAGAGATTGCCACTGGAAGTATTCTCAAAAAACTGAACTTTAACATATCGACCATTGACGGGAGTGAATGTTTGTGTAACGGTGCCGGAACTGGAGTTGTTGCTCCCATTGTATGCCAACGTATAATAATCGGATAGACCGTTTCGGACATAGACCTTGAACCGATGAGCATAATCCCTCTGGATCATCGTTATTTTGTCAACTGCATAGACTTGTCCCAAATCCACTTCCGCCCATACGCCAAGATGTTCGCCGGTATGAAGTCCGGGTTTGAAATAGTAGGTGTCTTTTCCGGGCGGCAACGGGATAGTAGTTTGGCCGGGCTCGACAACGCACACATTCGAGTCGGTCTCTTTGGGTGCGTTGGTTTCCATTGGATTAGTCAGCACATGAAGGCAATGGTCGAGGTCCCCATTGACAATCACCACGAATTTGCGGGGAAAAGTATCGGCCTGGGTGACACTGAAGGCAATAACGTTTCCGGTGCGAACCGCATTGGCGACCATCCATGCGGGACGGACTTCAAACGAACTGACGTTACCTGTCTTGGTCACTTCCATATCGATCGTACCTGAAAAACTGAAATTGACCATTGATGCATTTGATTTTGCGCCGTAATTTACTGTTACATTGTAGTTATAAAGGTTTTGCCAGGCGCCGCCGCTCTCTCGAACCCGAACGCCGAAATCGGTGTTGGCCGGGATGCTGCCCGCGGGTGTGCTGTAAATTGCAAGAGCAGCGTGACATTCGTGTGCTAATGACAACGTGAACAAGGCCAATGCGCATAGGTTTATAGGCGTTCTTTTCCTGCGATGTTTGCAGCATACGGATGCTTTTGTCTCAACCATAGTCTTAGCCCGGACAGACTGGAAGCTTTTCATGGCGATACCCCTTTGAATAACTCAATTGTTTACAAACCGATACGAATCGACGGTGTTCTTATTTGTCATCAGTCGCAGGATATACACTCCCGCGCTGAGCTCGCTGCAGGACACCTGGCGGGTGCTGGATTCGCCTAAAACGTCTTGTTTCACTACGTTGCCCGCGGCATCTGAAACAATAAAGGCAGTTCCGTGCGTTCCTTGCATTTCAAAGCGGTCATTCCCGATTCGCTGCAATCCCATTGATGATTTGTTCGTCTGCGGAATATTGCGCGTCCCAACCGGACCGATGTCGCCCTGCATTGAGAATAGCGTATAGGTGCTGACGCCCGGCTTCAGGTCCTCAAACGGACCGACCGTCGGCCGCGTTGAATTCCGGGCATTGCCGAAAAAGTCGCGGTTGAATGTAATCGGCGTGCCGTCCGGGTTTTCCGCATACATATCGGGCAGCGAGGATTTCCCGATATAGCTCGATGTGAGCATCGGGCACTGTACCTGCTTGAATACCGTATCGAGAAGGTTGAATGATATGGAAACGCCGGTTGGTGTGGGGATAAGCTTGAAGCTCGTATTAAAAGTCGACCTGGCGGAATGGGCATCGAGCAGCGCGTCCCGGATTGCATTATTGAGAAACGCATTATAATCGCATACCTGGCCCGGCCGAACTTCGGTGAAGTTGAATCCTCCGCCGATCATGATATTATTGAGATATTTGTGGTCCGATCCGCTGACCGCGGCGGATCCTTTTAAGGTCCTGGAATGAGGCTGGTAATAGGGCGTTACACGCGTATCGCCCCATTCGGGATGGATCATGCAATTGTAGAAGAGATTATGTACAAAGAATATGCCGTCATCCTGTAATGAAAACAGAGAAGGACTCCAGGCTATTACATTGTTGTCCACCAGAATCGGTCCATGGCAGACTTCGAAATATATGGGAACCGCGGTTGTGCCATATATGACATTCGAAGAAATTCTGACGTTCTGTGCTAAATAGTCAAGCCATATCCCATAGCCGCCCTGGTTGCCGTTGCCTGAAAGTATGAGGCATCTGCGGATGCAATTATTCCGCATAATTACATCAATAGCAAAATGGAATTTGATCGCCGCGGTCTCCGCGCCGCCGAATTCGTTCTTGTAATTCGTGTCTTCGATCAGGTTCCCGTAAATCTCCGAATTTTGATGCCCCGATTGTCCACAAATACCATTCTGACCATTGCGCTGTATGCTATTGTTGCGGACAATAAAGTGGCCCGAACCGCCTTTGAGTGAAATGGCCGCGCTTCGAGCATAACGCAATACGCAGTTCTCTATTATCCAATAGCTTCCACCATTTACACCCATCATCGCACGCTGCTGTCCTGAACAGCAGGGGGTCCAGTTCAAAGCGGCCTTCTCAAGCTGCAAACCACTGACGGTGATATACGAACATCCGGATGTCGTGGGATAGAATACCATTTCGCGTACATTGATCTCCGCGTTCTGGGTATTGGGATTCTGTCCCGCGAAATTGGCATAGATCTGCGTGCTCGTACCCGACATCTGGCAGAACCACGAAAACGGCTTTGTCGATACCTGGGTCTGGAGCGTGTCTTCAGCCAGCGCGGAATCATTGAGATAAACCTCGCCAGGATGATGTTTGAGGCCGTAGCTCATGAATTGGTCATGTGTCAAGTAGGCCGCGTAGGGATTGGCGGATGAACCGAAGAACGAGGGGGGCAATGTTGCCAGCCAGACATTGTTCCCCTGATCGACCCAGCCGGTCACGGGTTCCGCGCCGGAAATGATGACTTTTTCGTTGGGACCGCTACGATAGGTTATCCGGGCCGTTTCCGACGTACCGCCGCGAGCGGGGTTGACATACTCACGATACGTGCCCGCATGGATGGCCACCACGTCGCCCGGCTGCGCCAACTGCGCCGCTTTGTTGACGGTCAGATACGGCGTGAGGGAGTCACCAGCGTTCGCGTCGTTGCCGGTCTTGGCCACGTGGATCGTGCGGGCGCACAGGGACAGCGAAAGCGTGATGATCCAGATGGCCATGGTGTTTAATGCAGTTGTCCTTGACAGAATCGCGCTCATAAATCCTCCTCACAAACGGGTTGATTGTGGATAATGATTATCGATCATTTCCAGACTGCCTTGACTGCTTCAACGCCGTTGGCTCCTCGAACCTTGACAATGTATAAGCCAGTGGCAGGCAAGCCTTGTGTGATGGTGACAATGCCGTCTTGTCCGGCTCGGCGAGACAACGCGGGTCTACCGGTTATGTCAAACACATGGAGTTCATACGACTGTCCTACCGGTCCAGCGACGCGCAGTATTCCGGGCGATGTGCGTACCTGAATGTTTGCTGGCGCCAATGCGGTCGTTTTCGGCAAATTGCTTGCGTTTGTGCCTCCAGTAGCGGCGATCCACTTGCCGTTCACATCCTCGTACGCTCCCGCCGGCCCGCCGTTTACCCACAGGTCCCCTGTGCAGTTCCCGTGGTCGTCCGGGTTGTTTGTCGTTACGATTGCTTGATTGTCAACCCAATTGACCAGCACCTGATTGCTGCGCAGGTTTACGGCGTCGGCATGTCCGTACCAGCCGATCTGCTGCAGCACCCATTTGTCCGAGTTCACCGCCCATCGAATCAGCTCTCCGCCAATACCGGCCTTTGCATTGGCCCACGATTCGGCGGTACTCAGGCTTATCGTCTTGACTTCGTCGCCAAAAATGTCCCCCTGTTTAACTTTCCATAGCAGAATTTCCCCGTGCGGCGCGTAGAGGTACGTGCCGACATATTGGCCGCTTGTGGATAGCCCCATATTGCAGCCGGGCAGTGCGGCCAGGAGGCATCCTGGCGCGCTGAAGTTGCCCCCAGGCGGGGGAAAGCACAGCCAGCAGTTGTTGTTGTTCGGATGGCAGGCGCCCCCCTGGGAGCCGGTGCGATCGGCATTGATACTGATCGACCACCTCCGCAGGCCCGAACCATAGGTCGCAACACGCATGTTTTTCGACGGGTCATTGACATTGACTTTCCATATCTCAGGGGTCTGCCGGTTGTCGGGAAGATCGCCCGGCTTCGACTTTGCGTAATACACCCAATCGCCTGCCGGCCAATCGGTCTGCTGGTCAAAAAAAGGGGCCGCGATGGTGCACAGGTCCCTAAGTCCCGTGCCGTCGATGTTGATAACCGAAACGTGACAGGTGTCGTAGTAGACGATCCAGAAATTATTGACTGGTTGCGATGAGGTGCGCAGGTACTTGCCCCAGCGAAGGAATGCGACACGCTTGCCGTCCAGCGATAGCGAGGGGTACTGCGCCCACTCGTGATTAGGCCCGGCGTCGTAGATTGCCTCTCGTGCGGTGACGCGATTGTCCGTGATGGTAAACTTCATGATATTGCCGCGCCAGTAAAGCTCTTGATTGGCGGGCACCTCGGGAGATGATCCCGAATTATACCATGCGACTGATATTGCATAGCCGTTCATGCCGCTTATCGGAAAGAAGACACCGCACATCCCGAGTAGTAACGCCACAGATCCTGCCATGGACAATCTCAATCCAATTCGGCTCCTGTTGCCAGGACTTCTTGCTTCAATTGCCTTCTTCGGTCTTTTTATTGTCTCCATATTGTTCTTCTCGTTTGTTAAGGCTATCGATCCTTGACTATTCGCGAGTTTATTGTCCCTTCAGCCGTCTCCACCTTTACCAGGTAGGTTCCGGGCATCACGTTGTCAAGAGATATCGACTGGGGTCCGTTTGTGGCAGTCCGGGACAGCAATTTCCCTTGAATGCTTATGATGTTCACGGTGTTTCGTCCGGCGGATGCAACATTCACCGATTCAGCGTTGATACGTATGGAGCCTGCATTGCGATATGCGCCATATTCAGATTGTGCGCGGGATGATCCCCCGGAAACAACAACGGTAAAGACATTATCCGACGGCACCGAGACATTGATATCAAGCTGATTGTTCGTATACTGCACGCTCCCGCTGGAGACCGCAACAAAACCCGAGCTTGCGCTGTTTCCCGACCCCGATAATCTCTGGACGGTCACATTGACGCTCCCGCTCTGCGCCAGAAAACCGGTGCTTGAGAGATTGCGCAATGCCACTGTTGACGTCCCGGTGCTGTTAATAGGGGAGAAGACTCCGCGAAGTTCCCTTTTAGCTGCGTCAAAACCCATGATGCCATCGAGAAGACGTACGCCTGCCGGCGTGATTCCCGCGCGTCGGCCGGTGATATCCGCATAGGCCTTGGCAACATACCATCCGGCCCGCGGGGAGTAGCTCGGGGACTGGTTCTTGTTTGTCAGGAGCCCATCGAGTGTAAAATCCCAGCAAGTGCTCACACTACCTTCCCCCCAGCACGCAAGGGCTGCGCCGGTTATCATTTCCGAACGATCCAGCTGGGCCATGTTCCACAACCGCCACTTGGGGTCGTACATCTGCTGGTCTCGGAGGTATTCGTTGATCTGGATTCGCTTGATGGGAAGATTTTTCAACTTAATATATGCGGCCATCTCCTTAATCTGGTTTTCTATTACATAATCTTCCCAGTTAGCATGCCAGGTGAGAATATCGGGATATACCCTTGCCGCTTCGCACTGCTGAAGGAAGCCTATGCCGGGATAGGTGGCGTAGCTCGGGGCCGAGATCAGAATGTTGGGATCGATTGCCTTGACTGCTTTTGTCGTATGCAAAAAAGCATTAAACAAATCGCCGCCCGCTTCATTCCATACATCATATTGAAGGTTCGTCATTCCTGCGGCCCGATGTTTATTGACGGTAGCAGTGACCCAGGCTTCCCAGCCGGGCCAGTCGTTGACTGTCGGCTGTTTGCTGTCCGAAAAGACGATTTGTGTGGTGCATCCCATCGCCCACATGCGATCGTATGCTGCCTTGGTACACAATCGTTCATTCGTGCGCCACAGCTTTGGGTGGAGCGTTTCAAGGTAGGCGGTTGAAGGCACTGTGGCGGAAATACTATGGAGAAATCCGCTGGCACGATAGTCCATGGGCCCCTTGTCCTGCGCGAAATCGACAGTGACCGATGCGCTGATCTGTGAAACCGCCGCAAGCATCGCTATCGCGAATGCACTGAGTCTGATACGCATGGATTCCTCCCCCGACGCATGGTTGATGATTGATTCGATCCGGTTCTTTCTCATGTGAATCAATCTACCGGCATGAGCGAAAAATCGCAGCTTTTCTTGTTTTTGGAATGTGATATATGGTATTATTTTGTGATATATGGAGAAGGCGGATGCACATTGTTGAATGAGTGGAATAGAATATTGCCGGCGAATTTACCTATAAGACGGCCATCATAAGTCCGGATGGAAATTCGTGATCCATCGGCCGGCGTATGAATGAATGATATTATTCTATGATATGGGGCGGCGTGAATATCCATGATTGAACCCACGGCGGAATAAAGGCATTCCCATGCGCAAAGTCTGGATCCAGCGGCACCGGCGTGCGGTTGAGAGGGCATATCGCGTACTCAAACACATCAATTTCGTGATCACCAATCCGCTTCCGTCTTTTCCGCAACCCGAGCATCTTTTCCAGGAGACCACCGGCAGCAAAGATTACCGTGTCTATGGCAGGCAGCGGCCGGAGTATGATTACTGCGTCTTCCAATACTCTCTGCGCGGGCAGGGGGTTTTCCGCGACAGCGCGGGAGAGCATATTGTCAACGCCGGCCAGTCGCTGCTGTGCAAAGCGAATGATCCCGCGGCGGACTATTATTTCCCGCGCAACTCAAAAGAGCGATGGACGTGGCTGTGCCTGGTATTCAAGGGGCAATCGGCGGAAATTATGGTCAAAGACCTTGTCGCCCGATACGGTCCAGTCTTTACATTCGATATAACCTCCACGCAGGTCCACCGGCTGATGGGATCCATGCCGCCGTTTTCCACCTCCAGCCTGTCCGCGGCCGAGGGCGCGGGGATCGTCAATGATCTGCTGTCGCAATGCGCCATGGCGGGTGAGGCGCAGGTGCAAAGCGGCATGCGGCGCGACCTTGTCCGTCATTCGCTGGCGCGGATCAAATCGCATCCCGGCGTCGCCGTGGCGGCGCTGGCAAAGGAGCTTTCGGTTTCCCGGGAACATCTAAGCCGTCTCTTCAGTCAATCGCAAGGCAGAAGCCTTCACGCCTGCATCGAGGAGGAACGCATATCCCTGGCGCGGGCGCTGCTCAAGAACACCAACCTGCGGGTCAAAGAGGTGGCCATGAAGGCGGGGTATGGGTCGATGATCGGATTTCTCCAGGCCTTCAAGCGGAACACCGGAAGCACGCCGGAAAAATTCAGGATGAAGGGGTGAAGCGGAAGCGTGCTCGGCTATTCTGCAAAAACATGAAATTATATCATGTAATACTTGAATTCATGTTTTTATTTACAGTATAATCGGCGGAATGTATACTATCAGGAAGAGCGTATTCTTGGCATTTACAAAAAAACATGAAATTAAACTGCAATCGACTTGGATTCATGTTTTTGCCCGATATCCGGAAGGAGACATGCGCCGATGAAAAGCAGCGGTGGGTTCAAGTTCCACGGACGCGAAAGGGAGTTGGCGGAGATCGATCGGTTCCTCACGGCTGACGGCCCGGGATTCACCCTCCTGCGGGGCCGGCGCCGGGTGGGTAAGACCGAACTGCTTAAAAAAGTCCGCGATAGCCGCGGAAACACCTTCTACTTCATGGGACGGGATGACGAATCTAACCATGAGACGCTCAAACGCTTCGCACGGGAGTGGGACGCATTCACGCGTCAACGGGCGTTGGTCCGCCTGCGACAGACCGAATTAAATTGGGACGAATGCTTCCGGACAATTCTCCACTATATAGCCGTTGGCACGAAGGCAGCGCCGCTGCTGTGCATTTTCGACGAAGTCCAATGGCTGGCCAAGAAAGGAAGCGGCTTCTGCGGGTTGCTCAAGGAGCACTGGGCGGAATGGAAGAAACAGAGAGGCATCAAGCTTATTCTGTCCGGCTCCTCCAACAGTTTCTTCCATAGGTACGTCGACGGGGACATGGCCGTTCTGCGCGGGTTGCGTACCCACGCCACCATCT
>Ga0315289_10003010_pt1 | contig 25625 bp, 18 predicted proteins | sample YL17G11_40_MG_FD_203452 | JGI IMG/M metagenome (GOLD analysis project Ga0315289, IMG submission 203452) | Sediment microbial communities from Yellowstone Lake, YNP, Wyoming, USA - YL17G11_40 | ecosystem: Environmental > Aquatic > Freshwater > Lake > Sediment | place: USA: Wyoming | collected...
TGCGGTTGGGTTCGGCGGCGGGGTCGTCGGGCGACGTAGGCACGAGCATCGGGAACTGCCGCGCCCCCGCCTTGTAGGTGTCGTCGGGAAACGGGGCGTCGTAGGCGGCGACGACTTCTGGGGACAGCTCGGTCACACAGCCGCCCCTGACGATCTGGCCGACCTGAAACTCGGGTGTCTCCTGGGAGAAGCGTTGCCAGCGCAGGAAGGCTTCTCCGGGCGCCTGGTCACCAGTGGGAAGAAATGTGTTGGCCGCGACGATACGGACGAAGCGGCCCTCGCGCTCGGCCGCCAAGCGCAGCCCGATGAGCCCGCCCCAGTCTTGGCCCACGAGGGTAATGTTGCGCAGGCCCAACCCCTCAATTAGGGCGCGCATCCAGTCGACGTGCCGCTGGTAGGTGTAGTCCTCGCGCCGGGTCGGCTTATCGGAGCGGCCGAAGCCCACAAGGTCGGGGACGACGGCGCGGTGCCCAGCCTCGACGAGGATAGGAATCATCTTTCGGTAGAGGTAGCACCAGGATGGTTCACCGTGTATGAGCAGCACCGGGTCAGCGTCCCTCGGCCCCTCGTCTAGGTAGTGGACGCGCAGGGTGCCCCCGTCGCCGGACGGGACGTCCACATACTGAGGCCGGAACGGGAAGCCGGGCAGACCGGCGAAGCGCTCGTCAGGGGTGCGCACTACTTCCATCAACCTTCCCCCTTCCAGATGGCGACTCGCGGGGCCGAGATGTAGGTATTATACCGCCCTCATGCCGGAGTGTCGCATCTACCTGAATGGGTCCTTGAGCCGGACCTCGGCTACAAGGTTATCGAAACCCACACGTCGCTGCCTCGCCCGGAGGGCATCTACTGGAAGCTCCTGCCGCCGGAGCAGATCGAGGCGATCCCGGCGCTTCGAAAGATGGCACCCGACCTGTCAGACCTTAGTTGAGAGCTGCTGCCTCGCCGACCCTGCGCCGAGGGTGAGCTCCTGCCGACGGAGCAGGTGCCCCGGATTGTCAATCAGGACGTGGTGGACAGAGGGGCCGTGTAGGCCGTACGCCACAGCCTCAAGGCTGGCCCACATAGGTCAGCGCGTCAACTCTCCGGAGACGGACGACATTTTGGCACCCCACACCCCGCGCTAGGCTAACGGCCGCGCTCCAAGCTGCTTCATCATCGCCCCGATGCTCTCCTTGTCTGCGAGCATACCTTCGCACTGCAGCGCCCCCTCCACAGCCGAGGGCAGCTTAGTGTCGGTGCTGAGCAGCATGTAGACCAGCTCACAGTCCAGGTGCAGGTCAGCGAGGAGGTAACCACTCCCCTTGGCGCGTCTCTCCATCTCCTGATGGCACGCGCCCGTGCAGTAGAAGAGTGGCTCCCCGTCGACCATGTTCCCCTTCTCGGTCTTGTACCACCCCAGCAGGCCGTGGGCGTTCAGCTTCTCCCCACATACTTCGCAGCGGAAAGTGGGGGCAGTCCCTCTCTCGCCGAGGTCTTCCATCCTCAGAGGCATGTCCTCTCCTCCTTTTCATCTCTCGTATGGTGTCCCGGCCCTCCAGGCATCAAATACGATGACGGGGCGCGGGAGCCGCTTCTTCCAGCAGGCCTGGGCATCCGTCAACCTCAGATTCAGGCCTGCGGACTCGCAGAACTCCACCGATATCTAGAGCGCTCACGCGCTCCGCCGTCCAAGCCAGTCTTGAGGCACCCTGGCCAGGGCCAGGACCGCCTGCTCCTCCTCGGGTCGCAGACGGTTCCAGGGCACGCGTGCTCCAGGCCTCTTGTCTTCTAGGGAGAGCTCGGCCTCCCGCCTCCGCAACCAGCGGTAGTAGGTAGACTTGGGCAATCCTAGCTGGGCCAGACCTTGCCGCCTGGGCAGAGGCGACGAGCGCACCAGAGCCACCAGGGCAGCTTTCTCTCCTGCTGACATTCGACGGTACCTGGGCCTCACTTGGGCATCTCCGAGTAGCCCATTGACAACATAGGCCGAGGGCGCAACGCGGCCCGCTTCCGATAGCAGCGCTAGGAGGGCGCAGGTCGCGAGGCCGCTCCCAAGTACCGTCAGGGGAACTACGCTCCGCTCGGGTTCCCCAGAGTAACCGATGATGTAGCCTTCGCGTTCCAGCTTTTGCCGCTCCTCTTTCGGGAGGTTCTCGATGCGTATAACGTCGGCGTTTATGGTATCCCGACACCAGAGACAAGGTGTCCCCGGCGGTTCCGCGCCTCAGGCACCCCGCAGGTGATGGACAGGCCAGCGATGGCTACAAAGCCTCAACCTTCTTGCGGAAGGCCTTAGCCCATGCGTCGAGAGCCTCAATGTCGCGTTCGACTTGGTCGATGCTCGGCGGCGGCACCCTACTCTCCGGAGTCTGGCTATGCTCGTACTTCGAGTACTGAGTCATCAGCCGGTCAAGAAGTTGAAGATCGTCCTCGTCAATAGCATCAAGCTCTCTGAGGTTCAAGACGCGCACCTGCCGCTGATACCGCATCACGATTCCGCACAGGAGTACCTCCTCGACAGCGCGTTCAGTAGTCTTGCGCAGATCGGTACAGATCTGACTCTGGAGAGCGCAAAAGGTGTCCAGATTCCCCTTAGCTGCCTCTGCGCGAGCGGTCTGGCATTGGTTCTTTAGCGCGCCAACAAGAGCCGTGAACCTCTTCGCTTCCCACGGGACGTCTCCCGTGACGACGCCGGCGCCGATTGGGGACTTGACGAGCATGGAGGTTGACGCGGCAATCTTCTGTCGGCGTGCCTCGTCGAGAAGCGTGACGACGAAGAAGACGTCGTGAGTGAAGACGATGACTTGCCGCTCTGACGCTAGCTTGACGATTCGTTCGGCTACTCGCTCACGGTTATGTACATCTAGGGAGGAGATCGGATCATCGAGGACGACCCCGGACTTGGTCTCTTCTGTCGACAGCTCGGAGAGAAAGGCCGCTAAACTGATCGCTCGGAGTTCACCTTCACTCAAGACACGATCGATCTTCCCGTTGTCCACGGTTGCGCCGTAGAGTTCAAGCCTGTAGTACGAAACGCCCTTCTCACCCGGTCGGCCAACTAGTCTCACGTTTGGGGGATCGCCTGTGATACTGGACAACTCGGCGGAGAAGGCTGCGCGGAGTTCGTCCGTTACGTACCGTTGCGTCAGCTCGGTGGCTTTGCGCGTGATGCCTGTTGTGACCGTATCGTCGATTGCGCGCTGGAATTGGGCCTGCCGATCCAGGCGCTGTACTTCTGCGACGAGTTGCTCTCGGCGGTCAGCGAGCCACGCCTTTGCTTTGAGTTCCGCCGCCTTATCGCGGAGTGGCTTGCTCTTCTCAGGATCTGACGCCGCCCGGAGTTCGTTCACCTGGGCCTCGATCTGTTCAATGGTATGGCGTAATGGCGCCGGATTGAAGGTCGCCAGCGGAGGCCTTGGCGGGAGGTTGGTGCTTGACTTGGCAATCTCGGCGAAGGCCTGAATCGCTCGACAGCATTCTAGGTAAGTACAAATGGGGCTTTCGACTTTGGGATCATCGATGCGTAGATCATCGAGTACCTCCGTGTTCAGATCTTCGCCGAGGGGAAGTTCGGTGAATGGGATGAGGGCCTGCTCGAAGGCCCCGCGCCTGCTCGCCTCGTCCGACCGAGACTTGGTGAGGAAGTAGTCGGTAAACGCCTCGAATCTAGCTCGAGCATCCTCATCGAGGATTTGCTGGCAAAGAGGACACCTTTGGGGGCTCTCTATGGTCAGCCCTGCATGGCTGGCGTGTATTTCTCGCTTGAATTCCTCCGCTGCTTCCCATAGGCGTTCCCATGCCTCACTGCCGACTATGGGGATTGGGAGGTTGCGAAAGCGTTGTGCAGTCGCCAGCGCAGCTGCGCTCTCGGCCTGGCGCAGTTGGTGGTGGGCCTGCTCGAACTCCTCAATACGTGTGCTCGTGACGACGTTGGCGAGCACCAATAGGCGTTCCCTCAGCTTCCCATAGCGTGCCCCCTTCGCCTCAAGTTCCGCCGCGCGCTGCTCCGGCCTCTGTTCAGCCAGAACTTGGTCCAGCCGTCTTCTCTCTTTCGCATCTTGAACCGAGAAGCTAGCATGGTCATCTATGTCGGAAACCTGGGTACTCTGGGATATCGAGTTGAGCCATTGTCTGGAGGGAGTTTCAGTGAGGTCCTGCGGTAGAATGTCTAGCTTTGAGGAGTCGGCCGCCTGTTCTCGCTCCAGCTTGGCTCTAATCCGATCACACCCTTCAGCCAGCTTGTGGAGCAAGTCGAGACCGAAAGGGAGATACGCGACGTCATTCTCGTTGTTCCAGTACACGGCTGCGCTTGGAGAATCGAACACACTGACAACGCTCAGGTAGTTAGGAGAAGCGCTGCCCTCCTGCCAAGGGAGTTTGATCGGCGTAGTTCCGACCACGAACTCCACACTCGCGCGGGCCGGATCAGTCGTTTGAGCCTCAAAGACATTCGGCAAGATCGGCATTTCTGCCGCTCTCGCACGGCACACCTTCTTGAGGACCCGAACGTACCCGGATTTGCCTGTCGCGTTGTCGCCGTAGATGACCGATAGCCCCTGCCTCTCGAACGAGAGCTTCTGGCCATGCGCAAGTGCGTTGACATTTTCGATGTCTGTTATTGCTTCGAGAGAAACAGCCTCTGCTGTGGTAGAAGCGGGCAGGTGAGCTGCCGCAAGGGGAACGGCTTTCGGCGCTCCGGCGCACGGGTCGCCTAGGCCAACCTGTTGCTCTGCAATCAGAGCGAGTTCATCCAGGTCTGACTCGTCCAGACCTCCCTTGACGACTATTCGCCGGAGGGCATCGCGCTGCCAGAGAGGCCGGTTGCTGGACCAGTTCAATATCTCTTGTGCTGCACTCATTTCCGCCAACAGGTGTGGTTGCGCACTCTCCGGCGATTCGACGAACCGGTGACGAGAACCGTACGTGCACTGCTTATCATACACCCGACAAGGATGGCAGCGACTGCCTCAAAACGGAGGACTTCAGCCCTCTGGAGAAAGTGACGGAGTTCAAGTACTACTGCCGAGGCGTTGGCCTGGTCCGCGCAGGGGAGCACTCAGATCGTTCCCGTCACTAGGAGTTCGCTATGGCTGCCCGCAAAGACGATCGCAGCACCTATGCGGATAGCCGCCTCAGTTCGTTGCGCACCTCCTCCACTGCGGCTGGCAAGTTCTCGAGCGCGTGCTCCCGCACGCCGCCCGCCCGCACGAAAACGAATACACACCGTGCTACCGGCCGGCCCAGCGTCTCCTCCAAAGCCAGGACGTAGGCCGCTCCCTGGAGGCGATAGCGGGCCAGCGCCGCGTCGAGTTCCGCCCCGCTTGGGACCACGTCTGTCTTGTAGTCCACGACGACCAGACCGTCCGGACCCTCGTACAGCAGGTCGATGAACCCCTCGAGCGTCACGCCCTCCACTGGTGCTCCGACGTACACCTCCCGCCAGTAGCGTCCCTGGCTGGCTACTGCCTCCCGCACCGAAGGCGCATTGAGGGCCGCTGAGACCATTTCAGTCACCTCGACCGACCGATCCGCGATGCCCTCAGCCGCTGCTTGAGCGCGGGCCGCGCCCTCAAGGTTGGCGCCCGTCGCAAGATCGATGGTCTGCAGCACCGCGTGGACAGCCCGCCCCAGCGCCGTGCCAGCCCTCCCTCGTCGCCAGGGTGGCATCTCCTCTACGGGGGTATCCTTCTGGAGATTGGGGTCCTCTGCGGCACCCGACACGCTACGGCCGATGGCGGTAGACGCCATGACACAGGCCCGCGTCAGCGTTTCGAGGCTATGTCGGCGTCTCTCCAGCCACGACTGCCGCCGCTCTGATCCATCATCGAAGTGGTCTGCGAAGGCTTCGCCCACCACCACAAGAGGTGCCTCCGTGATTTCTGTTGTGCGGTAGAGGTGAGGAGCCTCCACGGCTCGGGTGTGGAGCTGGGCCCCGTGACTTTCTCCCCCTTCCCTGTGGTGCAGGCTAACCACCAGGTGGTCTCGAGCCCGAGTTGCGGCCACATATAGAAGCCGCACCTTCTCGTGTTGGTCCATCTCATTCTCACGATGCTCCAGTTCCTGGTAGCCAGGCGTTTCGAAACAACTCCCTCCCGTCCCTACACGCGCTTCCGGCCGGCCCTCCCGGTCCCAGAGGATCGTGGCGCCACTTCGGGCCCGGGAGGTCCTAGCGATATTCAGACCGGTGAGCACCACGATGGGGAATTCCAGCCCCTTGGACGCGTGGATGGTCATTATCCGCACGGCGTCATCGTCTGGCTCGGGGACCACGGTCTCCACTATTCGCGCGCCTTCTTCGGCCTGCCGCTCGGCCCAGTCGATGAACTGACGCAGGGAGCTACCGCCTGCTTCGGCAAAGGCCCGTGCCTGGTCGAGGACGAAGCGTAGCCGCTGCCAGCGCTCTCGGGGCCGGCGATGAGCGAAAGCGAGCTCGAAGAGGCGACGGTCCCGGATGACAGCCTCAACGATGCCGCTGATGGTCTCCCACCAGCGCCGCCGGTGGAAGCCGTGCAACGCCCGCATGGCCGCGACCACAGGATCATCCGCAGACAGCGAAGACGGAGGATCTCGGCGGTAGTCCCACCGTCCACCGGCCTGGACGAACCGGAGAAGGTCGTCGTCGCCGCAGGCCAAGGCAGGGGACCGGAGTGCCGCCACCAGCGCTACTTCGTCTGTGGGGTCGTCGACCGCGCGCAAGATTGCCAGGAGATCGCGCACTTCCTGGGTGTCATAGACCAGCGAGCGACTTTCAACGCGGTAGGGGATGTCGGCCTCCTCCAGGGCCTCCTCGATGGACGGTAGCACTGTCCTCGTCGGCATGAGGATGGCGATGTCAGCGTATCGGGCCCCCCGCACGACGCGCTGGTCGCCGCCCTGGTTCTCTGCCACCGGCCAGCCCTCCGCCTTCGCGGCCTGAATGATGCTGGCGATCTCCGTCGCCTCTTGCTGGCGGATAGAGTCTACGTACCCTGCCGTCGGGCCGCCCAGCACACGCACGGTGACATCGCTGCTGTCGGGTGGTTCCCACCAGGCGTCGAGGGGAACGTATGTTGCCTGGCCCTCGGACTCTTCGCCCATGAGCCCGGCGAAGATGTGGTTGACCCAGTCGATGACGGGTTTGACCGACCGGAAGTTCTGAGTCAGTCGGACGGTCTGTCCGGAAAACCGCTGCTGCACCGCCTGGTAGAGAACGATGTCCGCCCTCCGAAAGCGATAGATGGACTGCTTCGGGTCGCCGACAAAGAAGAGGCGCCCAGCCTCGATAGACGCCTCATGCCAAGGCAGGGGTTCGCCATCAGTCTCCTCGGCGGCCAACAGCACGGCCATCTCGGTCTGAATAGGGTCCGTGTCCTGAAACTCATCGATGAGAAGGTGAGAAAACTGCGTTCTCACTGCCCTTCGGACGAGGCCATCGCGCCGCAGCAGGCCGCGTGCCTGCACCAGCAGGTCGTGGAACTCCAGCCGACCCTGACGACGGCGCTCCTCAGCATACTCCAGGATGAATCGACTGATAGCCGCCAACAGCGGCCGGAGGAGGTCCGACCGCGCCTGCTGGAGCAAATGGCCGCGCATCTCTTCGGCCTTGGTCAGGAGCCCGCGCACCTCGCTCGGGCTGACTCCATCCCAGTTCTCTTTGCGTCCCAAACTGCACTTCACGCGCCTCCCTTCCGCCAGGATGCTCAGCCGGACTAGGTCCGTTTCCGCGGCCACCAGGCGGCGACGATACATGTCGAGCCCTTCGAGGTGCTGACACAGTCCGTCGTCCGGGTCCCGGCAGTTGGACCGAAGTTCACAGACCTCGTCGAGGCGCCGCACGAGGGGTCCCACTTCTACGGGCGATAGGGACCCAGCCTCGATGGCAACGTCCTCCAACCGATCCCAATGCTGGTGGAACTCCAACGCCACGACACGTAGCTGATCGAGAGTAAGGCCTAGGGTGAAGGCGCGGAGGAGCGTCTCCTCCAATGATGGGTCCCTCAGCAAGTCATCGACGAAGGCCATCCAGCGCTCCTCGAAGGCAACGGAGGCTCCGATCTCGTCCAGGACGTCGACTGAGGGCGGCAGCCCCGCCTCAAGAGGATGCTCCGCCAGGATGCGGCGCGCGAATCCGTGGAGCGTCTCAATGGCGGCCGCGTCTACCTGCGTCAGCGCGGCCTCACAGCGGCCCCGTTCCTCAGGTGAGAGCGAGTCCCTGCCATGAGCAGCCTTCTCCAGTTCCCCGCGGACGCGGTCCCGCAGCTCCGCTGCAGCGGCCTCCGTGAAAGTAATGGCAGCGATCCGCTGCATTTCGGTACGGCCCAAGGCCACCAGCCGCACTATCCGCCGCACCAACTCCGAGGTCTTGCCAGTGCCTGCCCCCGCTTCGACGAAGAGGGTGCTGTCCAGGTCCTCACAGATCCGCTCGCGGGCTGTTTGGTCCGACGGCTGGATAGTTGCCACTCTATCGCTCCGGCTCCACCAGTTCCACGTAGCTTCGCAACTCGGCTGTCCCCCTCTTGCGCCGCCAGCTGCGGGCACGGTCACGCGGGCAGATCCGGTCGTAGGGACAGAACCGGCAGTTCTCGAAGCCGTTCAACACGGGAGCTCCAGGCCTCGCGGGAAAGAGGCCCCTCGCTATTCCCCTCACGATGACGGTGAGGGCGCTGCGGAACGGAGCCAGCTGCTCTTCCGTGACTGGATGACCCAACCGCTTGAAGTTCGCCGCCTCCGTGATGAACCAGTAGTAGGCCGTCACCGGCACGTCGCCGTAGACGGCCTTGGCTGCCAGGGAGTAAACGGGTAGCTGCAACAGCTGCCCGCCCTGGACCGGGTCCTGGTCGATCTTGGAGAAGCGAGAGGCAGAGCCGCTCTTGTAGTCCAGGACCAGCATCCGCGACCCGTCGGGCGCGCGGTCGACCCGGTCGAGACGCCCGCGGAAGGCAACTTCCTGCCCTCCGCCAAGGGACACTACGATGGCGGGGTGGGTGGCGTCTCGGACCCCAAAGGCCAGTTCCACCGCCGCCGGCACCACGCCCTCCTCCTCCCGCATCCTCTCGTCTGCATCGAGAAAGCCGGCGAGGTCATGCATGATGCGTTCCCGCTCCATCCGCCAGAGGAGGGGCTTGCCCGTGAGGCCGGCGCTTTCGGCCTCGTCGCACAGCCTCTCGCCTATCTCCATGAGGCGGGCGCGTTCTTCCTGACTCCACGGCTGGCTCGCACTGTTCCGCGGCGGTACTGCCCGGAGGAACTGCTCCAGCGCGCGATGTAGCAGGTTGCCCCTCTCCAGGACGCTGATGGTGAGCGTCTCCTCTGGCTTCTCGGTTTCCGCTACATACAGGACGTGGCCCACAAAATACCGAAACGGGCATGCTGCCCAGTGTTGGAGCGACGTAGGCGACACAGGGCGGTCCGCTGAGGGTGCGAGCCCCGGCGGCGCCTCGATGCGCCCGTCCCAGCGGCTGAGCCTCGTCCCCAGCCGCTCCAGGTTCGCCTCGAGCCCCGCGCGCAGAGTTGGCATCTCCGCCGCCAAGTAGTGCCCGGTCACAGGCGCCCCAGTGCGGCCCCAGCGGAGAAAGCTGCCGAGATCGTACTCTTGCTCGGATGCCGGCTCGCGACCGGCTGAGAGCGCTGCCTCGAAGGAGGGTACGATGGTGAACCACTCGCGCGGTGGGAGAGTCTCAAGGTCGGTGCTGAAAAGCGCTCGGCCTTCAAGCTGGGACGCGGTTTCCAATAGCCAGTGGGCCGGCAGCTTACCTCGTTGGCCCCTCAGGTCTGCCCGCGGGAAGAGGAGCACCCGCTCCGGCGCCACTGCTAGAGCCGCCAGGTAGTCACGCCGCTCCTCCGCCCTGCGACTGGCCCGTAGTGGGAGCTCATCGCTGGCGGTCAACCGCTCGCAGTCGGGCAGCAGAGGATCGTCGCGCCCCCGGGTCGGCATCATGCCTTCCGTCATGCCCAGGATGAAGACGACGTCAAAGTCAGTGCCCATGGCGTCGGCTATCCGGCCGACGAACACGCCGTCGCCGAAGCGACCGATGCGGCCCGCAGGCGCTTCCAGCTCACGCTCCAGAGCTCGCCTAAACGTCGCCTCATCCGTTTCGGCGCGCAAGTCGCTCAAGCCAGAGAGCGTATCCAGGATCCCTTCGACCGTACGGTGCGCCTCGATCTCGCCGTCGGGCCAGTCCCGCCGGTGGCCCTCTCCCCCTAGGTAGCGTTCAAGCAGGTCGCGAGCCCACGCGCAGAACTCGGGCCAGCTTCTCCTGACACCGGGATCGACCCTTGAGGTGAGATCCCCGATGAAGCCAGCGAGGCGTCCCAGGTGATCCAGATCGGCATCCAGCCGACGCAGCTCCCATTCGCCACCTTCTTCCATGTTCATGATCGCCTGGCGGCGCTCCTCGACCGAGCGCCGGTGCCGATCCAGCCGCTCCCGCCACTGGGCGGTGCCACCTACCACACCCGCCGCTCGGGATAGCGCATCCCATCGATGTGCTGGCACCGGACTGCCGCCCCGCTGCTCAAGCACGGGAGCGGCGCTGAGCCAGTCCATCACAACATCCCGCCGGAAGTCCCTTTCCCGCAGGCGAAGCAGACCGAGAACGGTGCGCCCGGTGAGCATCTGGCCGAGGGTGCGAACGCTGGGTCCGTTATGCGACACCCCTGCTGCCCCGAACTGCTCGTGGGCCAGCAGCGCATAGGGCCCGGCCGCTCGATACAGCACCGCCATCCGGTACAGAGGAGTGCCGGCGGCGAGCCGCGCCATCACCATCCGGAGCACCGACCGCACTTCCTCTTCCGCATCGGTGACAGCGACGATCTGGGTGCCCCCAGGCACCGCTGGGCTGGGGTCTCCCTCCCCAGGCCCCACGGCTACCTCCAGCTGCTTCGCCAGTCGCCGGCCCAACGTGTCGGCCTCACGATCGCCTGTTAGCCCGATGAGGGCAGTCAAGGCACCCGACCCCGCCAACGCCTCCGCCAACGTCCGCTCGGCAGGTGAGAGGCGGCGTGGAAGATAGAGGATGACACGCCCCGCGTCGCGAAGGGCAGGGGAGCCGGCGCGCGTCGCCTCGGCGGCGGCTAGAGCCAGGTCCTCGTCGTCGTAGTACGCCTGCGTCCGGCGGCGAAAGTCGCGAAACAGCCGCACCACATGCGAAGCACGCTGGCTGTATGTGGCGATGGCGCCGAGGACCGCCTCGGGAGCCTGTCTCAGGTCTCGAAAGGTGCTGTCTAGACTACGCTCGGTGGCAGGATGGTCCACAACCTCCCGAAATATGCCGGGCTCGTCAGCCAGGGCTGCCCGCACCGCCTCCCCACGAACCGGGCCAGTGAGAGGGCGTTGCCCCCGAGCGGCAAGAACTGGGGCACCTAGCAACTCTGCAACACGCGCGAGGACGAGAAAGCGAACGTTCAGCAGCCCCTCTCTGCCGGAGACCGCGGCGAGAGACAGATCGCCCAAACCAAGGCTCCGGCGGAGCGAGAGTCCTGCATAGTTCGAAGGCACTGCGACAGTGACTGGCGCGAGCGGATCGCCCCCCTTCGCCTCAACAATGGCGTCGCGGAGAGCGTGAGTTGTCGGCGGACCGTAGGGGATCAGGCGCAACGACGTCATCGGTGGGTGTTCTCAGTCTTGGCCAAGTGGCCACCTACATCGCGGTCACCGGACTTCAGGCTCTGCCTCCAATGAATCCGCTATCTCTTGCACCAGCGCTTTGGCTTCCTGTTCGGATGCAACCAGGTCGATGTCGGCGCGACGGAGCAGCGCCTCTACCACCTCGCCGAGCCTCGCAGCCTCGTCGTACTGCCGTGCGTGGGCATGAGCGTCCGGGAGCAGTGGACCCTCACGGAAGCTCGACGCGTCGAGAACCCACAGGCGGGCCGGAAAGGCGATGTCAAGCACGACGAGGCGAGACCGGGAGGACGACGAGGCGCTGCCGAGCTGCAAGCCATCGATGTCTCGAGAACCTAGATGAACAGCTTCCCCGTTCGTGTACTTGATCTCCCATGCCCAAGCCACTTCACCATCATTGTACTGGCAGTCCGGTGTGCCGGCCCCACGATTGTCGTGCAGTCCCGGGTATAGTCGCTTGAGGGCAGCGACCACGATCTCTTGGGCGAGGCGCCCGAAGGCGCCCGGGTCGCCAAGATTGTGCTGCACGCGCGGCAGCAATTCACTTGCAAAGGCGGAGAGGGGGAACCCTCCAAGTCGGCTGCCCATGTCTACTCACCCTCGCCTTCAAACCGAGTGCCTTGCGCGGCCGTCCAGCGCTTGAGAGGCACGAGCTTGCTGCGGCCTGCTCCGGCTCCTTGCACGACGGCGTCCGCGAACGCTTTGTCGGTGGTCGTCACGACAGTCGTCGGAGCGGGAGCGCTGACCCCCAGAACATTCCCCATCTGTTGGCTCATTTCGGGATCGAGGCTTTGCGTCGGCTCATCCAGGATCAGCAGCCCGAGTTGGTGGCCCCCTGCATCAACATCGGCCAGCGCGCAGAGAGCCGCTACGGTCAGTACCGTCTGATATCCGCCCGACAGCATAGGTCCCGGCGCGACCTCCCACGAGCCGGCTGGATCGACCGCCCGGACTCGGTATGCATTCTTCACGATGCCACCTGTTCGGCTCGTTTCGACGTACACACGAGCACCCTTCAGTCGGTCATGTCGGCTGATCCGTCCGAACCAGTCGCTGATCTTTGGGGAAACGGCGCCGACTCTTTCCTCGGCCATTGCCACGGAGACATCCCCGGCAACGCTGGTGACAATCCGCAGAGTCTCTTTCCATTCTTGGATCGCCTGAAGGCTAACGCGCGCCGCCATCAGATCATCGCCGGCCACATCCCCGTCAAGGGCGTCCAACTGTTCAGCAGCCTCCAGGAACTCGACCAGTCGCTGGATGGCGATAACGCGTTCTCGAAGCGCCTCGGTTTCCTTGCTTGCCTTTGCTAGTTCTTCGCGAGTCGACGCCAACACGTTCTCGCCAGCCGCGAGAGTCTCGCGGAGCTCCGCGTCGACAGCTTCGTCGTCTTCACTACCTTCATCACCTCGGCGCCTCGGCCGTTGACCTGCTTTCAGGGCTCGCGCGCAACGCTCCGCGATGGGCTTTTCGGACTCATCGACCATTTCAGCGGCCCACATGTCCAGGGCTGTCTGGAGCGCATCTACCAGTTCCTTGCGCCTGGCGGAGGCTTCCTCCTCGGCATCGGAAGCGTCTCCGGTGGCCCGCTCCAACTGCCGCTGCTTCTCCTTGGTCTCCCTAAGCGTGTCGTCGGCCTTTTGCCGCTCCGTGTTCAGACGCGCGATCTCTCCATCCTCAGCTTGAAGAGCCTCGATTGCCGCATCGACCAGGTGCTCTAACTCCTGCGCGACCATGGGACGCTCGCAGACCGGACAGTCGAGTTCGTCTCCAGCAGCATGTTCGTGCTCACGCAGCCAGTCACGGGCCTTCGCCAGAACAGCTGCACGTTTGCTGGCTGCGCTGAGTTGGTCTTCGATATCGTTCAGCCATCGCTCCGCTTCATCGACAGCGTTCCTCACCACCTCTTCACTCCCCTTGCCAACGCGCAAGTCTTCCAAAGTGGCCGACGTCCCTTTGAAGGCATCGATCGCGTTCTGCCATCTATCGCGCGCCCCGCCGACGGCGGTCTTGAACCGAGTGAGTCGATTCAATCGATCCTGAGGGCCTGGCCGAGACCAGAGCTGGTCAGCCGCGCTCCTCAAATGGCGGTGGGCCGTCTGGAGAGACGAGATGTTGCCCAGCGCTGTCGGAAGGTCTACCGATAGCGCCCTTGACAAGGAAGCGATCAGCAAACGGGCGCCTTCTAACGTAAGCTCTCCGGCATCGATGCCCGCTTCCAGCCCTTTGCTACGGGCGTCTGACCTTCGGTCGAATCGCCTGGCTACCTCCTCCCGCAATCTACTCGCCATGGCATCGAATCGGCCCTCCAACTCTCTGACGCGCTTGGACAGTTCGTCGCGGGCCCTACTCAATCCAACCGTGAGAGTGTTCAGCCTCTCAATCCCGAACAACTGGTCCAGTGCCGCGTTCCGATCCTTGTCCTCGGATGAGATGAGGGCCTGAAGGCTAGTCTGGCGAGGTGCTATGGCGCGGCTGAAGATGTCAGGCGTAATCCCGAGAACCTCGGCTGGGTCGGCGGCCACCGGCGAACCATCGATCATGCATGTCACCTCGTCGTGCGTCGCCTGCGGCTTTTGGCGACGCCGCACACGCCGCCACACCATGGTCGAGCTCCCCCGCCGAAGGCGGAGGACCACCTCAGTTTCGCTGCACCCCTCGTGCATGTAGACGCGATGGGCTTCGGCTCGATTGCCTCTCAGTTCGTCGATGCTGAAATCGTTCCCGAAGCTGAGCTCCCCGAAGAAAGCCCACTCGATGGCTGATACCCATGTCGATTTGCCTGAGCCGTTGGGGCCCACAAGCACTACTACGGGCCTATCGAGCTTGAGCGTTTGAGCGTTCCCGCCGATTCCGCCGTAGCCGCGTGCTTCGACAGATGTAAGAACCCATGAATCAAGTGCCACGACGCCTACTCCCCACGAAGTCGCCTCTCGGCCGCGGCGACAGCGGAATCGGCGCGCTCGATGGCATCCCCGAGAGCTGCGATCGCCGCCTCCTTGATGCCGTCGGGGCTAGCATTGGGGTTGCTGAGGGCCTCGATCACCGCCTCAGCGACTTCCTGAGCCGCGGCCAGCCTCTCGGTGTCATCAATCTCCCGCTTGAGCTTTTCCGACAACTGTTCCAGCAACGATTCCACAGACCGTCTCCTTTCCCAGGAGAGTGAGGCCAAGCCTCCAGGTGTCCATCAGGAACTGTTCATGCAGACTCCCAAAGTCGTTGACCACTCACATCATACGTGTCCCCACCTGAGGTCGACAGCCATAGACGCGTCACTTGCATATCTGGCATCGGCGGAGTAAGGACCTGCCGCCTGCCGTTCTCCCTCAGCCAGGTCATAGGGCTTCCTCAGCTCGATGTCGTCAGAAGGCAGCGGTCCAACCTACAAAGTTTTGACCTCACGTCGCCCGTATTATGGGGCATCTGGGGGATCGTAGCTACAAGCTCTGAGACGATTCTCGTATTCTGGCAGTCGATCGCGTCACGGAGGTCAATCAGCGCGCGGGTTATGCCTGCCCAGCGGTTGCCGCCCGACGCCGAATGCCTCCAGTGGCGGTTCTCAAAAAGAGCCTCCAGATCTTCCAAACCAAGCCCAAACCTCTGTTGGAACACGGCTTCGACAGCCGTGGCTGATCTAGCTTTCTTGGCTGCGATCCGAGAGTCCTGCAACGCTCCCCAGGCATGCTCGCGGTTCTTAGGCAAATCGATAAGTCGTTCATACTTTCCCAGGCCGATGTGCCCGTCCTTTTTGAGATGTCGAACGTTGCGAGCCTCGTGATAGGCGAGCGCTGCGTAGTCCACGAACGCACAAACGTCGCTGGCGCTCTCACTCATGGCGCTCATAACTTAGCACCGAGCATTCGGGCTGTCCAGCGGATATCTCCGGCTTCTGGAGCTAGTCCTGCGCCGCGTCGGCCTTCAATCCCTACATCCCCAGGCTTTGAGAAACGGCTGCCCGCCGGCCCGACCCTGGCTGAAGGGTGCCGCCTCACCAACTCCGTGCGGAGACTGATCACCTGTCGCCGGAGCACGCTCTCCTCTGACCGCGTGCAACCCCCACTGAAGGATTTGCTTGGACCTACCGCAACCACCCGTGATCCGGGGTGGGACTCAGACCGTCGCCCTAGCATTCGCGCCATGGCCCTACTGCGGCCGCCATGCGACTTTCACAGCGGAACCATTCGTAGCATCTATGGGGTCGCCCGTCTTGACAGGGATTCCCTGCCCATGGGACAATGGCGCCGACCCTGCAGAGCCCGGCAAAGGCGTGTGCGCCTTCCCCGATCTGGTCCCTGTCTGCAAACCCAAAGGGTCGCCCATTTCTGTTAGTCGAGGAGGCCATAGGATGGCGAAGCGCCAGAAGACAGCCCGCCGCTACGAGCAACGACAGGCCCGCAAGCACGGGGCCAAGCACGTGGGAGGTTCGGGTCAGCCCGACTATACGAGGGGTCCCACCAAGGGTGAGGTGAAAGACTGGAGTCGGCCTGTACATAGCGGCATCATTGCCAGTGCCAAGAAGAAGGGTGTAAAGGAGATCGTAGGAAAGAGCGGCTTCACCCAGCCAGCTATCGAGGCAGCCAAGAAGGCGGGCATCAGCTTGATTTCCGGCGGACGCCGGCTAACGTAAGGAACCGTTGGCTGCTGGCCGCGCAGCCAGCGACGAAAAAAGCTCTACGCCTGACGCCCAATATAGCCCTGCGTCCACCACATTGGTGACACTATGACCTGATGGTGTGGGCTGTGACGCGGCGCTACTGGGGTTTCCCGCAAGTCGGCGGGGAATACAACCTCCATTGCATGCCTCAGGCGTCGCGGCGCCTCTAGGCTCCTGAAGCAAAGGCCTTGATTCGTTCAACTAGTGACTTGCCTTGAGCTAGGTCGGCCGCTCGAAGTTCCTCGACTTTCCACGGCGGTGACCCGCTGCGCAGGCGATTCCGTATGAAGATATCCCGCCTCAAGTTCTGGCCAACGTGAAACGCTGCCCCATCAACGTAGATTGCCACCCTCGCACCTGGGATCGCAAAGTCCGCGACCGATATCGCAGCCTCCTCCTCCGACGGGGCAACTGGAACCTGTTTCTCGACCGACAAGCGGTGTCGCTGGAATAGGCGGAGGAATTTCAGCTCCAGTGGTGAGCCCACTCCCTCCGCGTACGCTTCCAGCCACGGTCGCGGGTCGTCAATGTCGCCGGTTTGCGAAGGGCGCGGCTGAGGCGGCTGGGCTGCGAGGCCCTCCAGATCGCCCGTGATCCCTGGCCAAGACAGATACTCATGGTAACGCTGGTTCTCGTAGGCCTTGAGGCACCGATAGCAAGCAGTTTCACAGTTGTCATGCTGAAGGTGCTCAAGGGCTGCTATCGCGACATCGTCGAACCTTTCGGCGATTCTTGGCAAATAGCCACTCCCACCAAGGTTCGGATCGATAAAGGCGAGGGATCCCTGACGGAAACTCACCTCTCCCGATTTGGTAACCCAGGCCCCCTCCAGTTCAAAGTCAATGTCACCGTCGCTCAGAGCGAAGTGCCTGATCATTCCCATCCTCAGAGCGTACCCGAGAGACAACCCCCAAGCGCTCAGTTGAGATTCAGAGAGATGCTCCGGAACCGCGGCCAGTAGGCGAAGGATCTCCCCCCTTCCTCCGGTGACGATCGCCACAGGCTGTGGTGCGGTTCCTGCCCGGGGGCAATGGGGCGCGTGTCCAAATGGGTCGACACTCGCTCCCGCTCGTCGCGCCTGGCGGCGACCACCTCGAGCGTTATCTTCAGACTGAGCTGGTTCCAAGATGCGTCCGCACGATCCGCAGAGCAAGTAGCCCTTGGCTGCTTGGTGAAGTCTTGGGACCCCACTATCGAGCTCTCTGCTGGTGGGAGTCAGCCCCTCATTGATCCACATCACCGTCTCGCCTCTACTGAGGCGAAGGCCCCAACCTGAACCGACGGACCACCGTGCAATCACGTCGCCATCCCATTGGGGGTAGATGCTGACGAGGTTGCGAACAGCATAGCGCTCTTCTTCGTCTAGTACCGGCCTCTCGTCTCGGCGACCCACAAACCCAGCGTACTCCATTCCCACCAGTGGCTGGCCCGGCACGTCGGCGCTGCAACGGGGGCACCGGGGTTCGTTTGCGTCAAACCGGAGCTGACAGCCCCTACAGAGACGGTAAAGCCAGCCAGCCGTATCGCCCAGTGGATTCCAGGGTGAGGCCGGATCAAGACCAGCTACCCGCCAACGGCGAGTCCTGGCGAATACTTGGGCATCTGGCTGGAATTGCCCAATACCGAAACGCCGAGTCGTTGTGATTGGATCCTCTTCGTGCACGTCTCCCGCCAGGCGGAGCGCAGCTGGCTCGCTTGCGAACTCGTAGCCGGGCAGTATGCCGAACTCGGCAAAGCGTCGAAGCGGATACCCAGCCGAGCGGTCGTCCGCCTCCTCACGTTCCTGACGCCGATGGCTCGCGATGCCCAAAAGGCGGGCAACGAGCTCTCCCGCCCGCTGGCCAGCACGCGGATCTCGCAGGTCTCGGTAGTAGGTTTCAAGCGCTCTGCGCAATTCCTGCACCTGTCGGGCGGTCCGTTCGATTACGTGCATGATTCGCTCGGGCAGTCTCTGGAGCTCCGTCGCCAACTCCTGCCGGTCGAGTCCAGCTTCCTCGAAGACATCGTCTCCCCAAGCTTCAAGCGCTAGAGCGATGGCCTCACCATAGGCATTGCGAACTCCGTCGATGAAACTGTTGGCGTTGTCCTCCTTGATGTCTCCCATCGGGCCGACGTAGTCGACCATCTTCCCAGCGACGCCGGGATCGGACGCGCCGAAGACGATCGCGTTGAGATGCCGCCAAATCACATCGCGGTTGCCGAGGGCGAACGAGGGCACCGGCACTTCGCCAGCGATCATTTCGTCGGGCTTGTCGTAGAAGTACTGGTCATGCGGGGTGCTACGAGCATATCCAACAACGAGCCCGACCCGTGACCGTCTCCCGGCTCGGCCGCCGCGCTGGGCGTAGTTGTCCGGCCGGGGCGGCACGTTGCGCATCACGATGGCATCGAGGCCCCCCACATCAATGCCCATTTCAAGTGTGGGTGAACATGCCAACACGTTTATGCGGCCACGGTCGCTTGTACCCTTGAACTGCTCTTCGAGTTCCAACCGCTCGTCGTGCGGCACCTGAGCAGTGTGCTCACCCGCGAACAGGCTCGCGAGAGCCGACGCTCGGATTCTACGCACATATCGTGATTCGTTGACCTCTATGTTAGTGAACGGTGCCAGTCGACCGTGACACCGTGGGCAGGGAAGTCCAGATCTCGCAGGGGCGATAACGACGCCACACACCTGGCAGCGATTGCGAGCGCCCTCGCTCGTAAGCTCAAGGCGAATGCTCTCCGCATTCACTTGGATCAGCTGACGTTTTTCCCGCGCTCCGTAGAGGTCCACGGCCCGCAGAAAGCTGCCGTCCAGCAAGAACTCCAGGACCTCCACGAGTAGCTCCTCATGCGGCTCGACCCCGCCCAAGCCAGCGAGTAAATGCTCGAAGGTATGCTGTAGCCTTGGAGCGCGGCCGCCCGCTTTCGGCTTCCGCCACGCGTTGTGCGCCGTTATCCCGGGCGGGACTGTGTTGGGATCCAGATATGGGACAGGCTTCCCGGAGTCGTCGGCTGAGTATCCTTGCGGAGCACTGACCCGTCTCTCCCATTCGGCTGCCCTGACGTAGTCGGGGCACCGGGGGCTGTATGGGCTGTAACGCAGCATCTCACAGCTCAAACAGCCGCGAGTCCGAATGTCATCTAGAAGACGTGCGCACAAGTAGGTCAGCTTCCCTTCGTCTAGCCCGAGGCGGTTTGAAAGATCGCCGCTCCCAGCCTCAACGTACTCATCGAGACGGTCGTACGCGACGCACACCAGGCCCAGGTTGACGAGTGTGGCGCGGTATCCAGCATTCACCGCCAGATCGTCCAGTAACGGTGCCTCCTCCCAAGCTCGAATGCGCTTGAGCTGGTCAGTGGGTATCCAGGCGGACTCTTGGAGGGAGGCGTGGGGATTGTCGCGGCGCTGGACCCCCAGTTCCCCCAACAGCTCGACGACTCTCTGGATACTGAGAGGTCCCTCCTTGTCGAGGAGCTGAACGACCCGGCGACGCATTCTGTCGTATCGGCTGGCGAAGATGATGAAGCGTGCCTGATGCGCCGCATCTTGCCGGCTGTCGCTGAACACTAGCAGGCGGTCCTTGTGGTCGGCATCGCCCTTTTCACGGTCTTCTGTGGCCAGGGCATCGAGCAGGCCTTCCCCAAGAACCTTCACTGCAGCGGATGTGCCGAGGGCCACGGGCGTGATGACGTTTCGGCTGCCAGCTGTGCCTCCGCAGCAAAGGCATTGGGTCCGAGCGGGTGACAGGATCACCTTCAAGGGGTAGTCGTTCTCGTCGGCACTGAAAGACAGGCTGTTGACGTCAAACGAGCCGTGGAGGACAGGGCGTTTCCTGATGCGTTTGGGCAGACGTCTGGCCGCGGCGCGCGGGAGCGCCACGTCCTCTTCCTCCGACTCAACCTCTTCCTCATCGGCCCCGGCCGCAATGTCGAACCGGTCGGGCTCATATAGCATCCATTCCAAGCCTTCGGTTCGTACAGCACTCGGCTCGAGTTCTGAAGCTTCCTCGTCTCCCACGAACCGGAGGTAATCAGCGCCACAGTCGCGGCACAGGTAAAGTGGGGCCGTCCGATGGCCGCACTCGCACTCCTCCTCGCCCATGGGATAGAGCTTCCCGCACGCGGGGTCGATACAGCGATGGAAGTGCCAGCCTCCGCGAATGAATCGGTGCACGCGAAGCTGGAGCGAGCCAGGTGTACCCTCGGGGAGCGCCGCTCCCAGATTAAGCGCCAGCTCTATCTCGCGCCGAACCTGCTCTTCCGGCCAGTCACGTCTTGCTGACGCCTCATCTCTCAGGCTAGCAACAAGCTGACTGATGGACATGGGCTTGCGGATGAGGAGAGCGTTGAGATCCCACAGGATGCGGCACCTACGGCCCGCTTCCTCGAGAGGTGCGGCCTCATCAATGTCGGCCAGTCGGCAGAGTGCCCGCCTCACAGAGTCTGGGTTCGACAGGTGGAGGCCCTGATCCTCGGAGCCGTCAGCGCCGTATTGTGCTTCTGCGGGTATCTGGATGTCTCGGAGCTCCTCGCCCAGCACTTTGATCCTGTCGGCGCGGTCCCCAGTCAACCTCGAGAAGAAGTCTTGGACGGCCGCGTCGCGAGCGCGGCGCGCCTCTTCCCGACTAAGGCCTTCCTCGTCGAGGCTCCGGATCGTGGCGGACGTTCCGATAGTGATGAGCTTCGGGTAGCGTCGCTCCCAGTCGGCCTCTGCGACATCCGTATGCCAGTCCTGGCGAGCCCGAGCGAGATGGGCCTTCAGCCGCCGCACAAGTAGTGCGACGTTGCTCCCGAGGATGCCTCGATACGTGTGCACCTCATCCAGCACGAGGAACCGGCAGCGGTGGTTGGCGAAGATGGCCTCTCGGTCCGCGGGCCGCACCAAGAGGTACTCCAGCATCATGTAGTTGGTGAGCAGAATGTGGGGTGGGTTACTACGTAGGGCCTCGCGCTGAGCCTGCTTGGTACCGCGGTCGTACTTCGCGACATTGATCACCCCGGTGAGGCCGGACGCTTCGAGGTAGTCCTCGATCCGCTGGAACTGATCGTTGGCCAGGGCATTCATGGGATAGAGAAGGATCGCCGTAAGGCCGAACCGTTTGAACCGCGTAGCGTCCTCGAATGCGTTCTGGATTACGGGCAAGAGGAAGCACTCCGTTTTGCCGCTGCCCGTGCCGGTGGTGACAACGACTGGCGAGGCCTGCGGACTGAGGAGGTGGATTATCGTCTCCGACTGGTGAACGTAGCAGCGCTCGCTCTTGCTCCGCTCCTCCATGGTCTTGGCGAGGCGAGGGTCAATAGATAGATCCCGCCACCGTTCGCCGTCCTTGAAGGGTCGGTGCGCCTGGAAGAATGGCTCCTGGGCTAGAAAGCCCGGCCGGTCCAGCTCGCGCTCGAGCGCCTCTTTGAGCCTCGCGTCCTTGGCCCGGAACTCGGTGAGCAGGTAGTCCCGGTACTCATCGATGACGTGATCCAGAACGCGGATGGGATGGAGGGTCATGATCTTCTGCTCCCTGGTCTCATCTAGGTGGTAACCCGAGACAATTCTTCAGAGATCAATCTAGCACGTTCGTCCAGAAAATCCTCGAAACGGTCGGAACGTAGGCTTGATTGGGCTTCGCTTGGCAGCAGATGTGACGCCAAGATTGCTTTCAGCGTTTCCGGCCCGACCTCGGCCTCGATATCGGCAAGATAGGCAGAGGGCGCCGACTTCCCGATGCGGACATCCGTCGACTGGTCGATAAGAGTCCGGTTGAGGACGCAATCGCGGGCTGTATCGCTCACCTGTATGCTTCGTTCGGCCAGAAACGCCTGGGGGAAGATGTGGTGATCGTCTATTCTCCTGTCCCTGTCCACCATCGCTGCCGGCGTTAGCGTCATGCCGGTATGGAAGTCTTGAGCCCCGTGCGCGAGGATCAGCGCCATCACACCTCGGTAAAGGGCACGCTGGCGAGGCGTGGTCTCATGAAGCTGCTCCGGACGGAAAATGAAATTGGCGACCGTCCTGGGCGGTTCCCCTCCCGCGATCCACGATGTCAGTTCCATGTAGTCTACGACTGCCTGAGAGTTCGGGGCGTTCTCGTACGCCTGGCTGAATGTCGCACACCAAAACCATCGACGTAGCTTCTCCCGAGCTGCCGCAATGGCTGGCCCCTTTTCCGGCATAGCCTTGGCGACTGTGGCAGCCATGGGAATCAGCGCGGTGTTGTAGGGAAGAGCGCTCGGCACCAGCACTCCACAACTGTCGCGTAGCAGTTCCAACGTGGCGGCGAACCCCGCTATCACCGGTTGCCACCCAGCACGCACCTGCTCCACCTTGAGATCGAGAACGTCCTTGCGCTTACACGATGGTGCCCTATCTGGGAGGGGGTTGAATATCGCTATTGCCTGCAGCACGTAGTACGGATCCACTTCGAAGTTGCTGATTATCGGGCGCTGCTTGAGGGCGTCTAGCCAGTCCCTGCGAAGACGCAAGTCCTTGGGCCAGAACCGCGCCGCCAGCAGATCGAATGGGGAGAGCTTGACTCCCGTGCGGTTGAGAGTCTCGAAGATTGTGCAGACGGCGACGCCGGAGGTGTCCTCGGCGAGGGTCACCATCGGAAACTCGTAGTCTTCAATTGGCTTGAGCCAGGCCCGCCTCGCCTCTCGAAGCCGCTTCTTGAGGTCCTGCAAGTCCTCTCCTGTCTCCGGGCGGAGACCCAGCACCTCGTCGAGCCACTCCTCGAAGCTGCCGGAGGTCGCAAAGAGCACAGACAGGGGAAAGACGAGGGAGTCCGCCTGCTGCGATATCTTCCCGTAGCGCCTTTCGGCCTCAGCTCGCCTGAGACAGAAGACGCAGTCTTCGAGGTCGTTCCCGTCCATTAGCCCTTTGAGATCGACCAAGTATCGATGGCTGCCGATTCCATGAAGGGCCTGGTAGAGGGACGTAAGCCGCTGCTGGCCGTCCAAGATGAGGTAAGAAGGCTCATGGCCATCGAGAGACGGTGCACCAGCGAAATGGTGAGGCTGAAAGTAGAAGGACTGTGAGTTCTTGATACGGAGGAGGCTCCCGGCCGGGAAGTTCTGGCACAGGCTTTCGATCAGTTCCTCGGTAGCCCGAGGCTCCCAGACGAAGTCACGCTGAAAGTCGGGTAGAGCTACCTCTCGGTTGTATATGCTCTCCAAGAGGAAGGTGAGCCTCTCGGAACTCGGGTAGAAGATTTTCGTCATCTGCGCCTCCTTCGGTCTTCTCCGTCGCTCTTGGCGTCAAGCTCCATGGTCGTCTGCGGGCCGCTTCGTTCGGGGTTGGGCAGCGGCAGGTCTATCACTGGTTTGGGGAGCGATTCGACTAGCGGAATGTCCCAGTAGGGGTCGTACTTCTTGGTGAAGGCGTCGGGGCCGATGGCCTTGAACTCATCGTACTTCTCGAGGCAGATCTCGGTGTAAGGGTTGGGGCCGCTGGCGCGGTCGAAGGAGTGGAGGACGTGCTCGTACTGGTCACGGGAAAGGCCGTACGCGTCGGCCACGACGGCGTCAATGGCGCTGCGTACCTCCCAGCGCTCCTCTTCGCTGGTGAGGACGGGCCAGGTGAAGGGCGCCTTGTCCAGCTCGCGCCAGGCATCCCCGATCTGCTCCTTCCACAGAGAGGCGTAGCCCGCGTGGTTGCAGGTTAGACGGAGGGCGCAGTGGGAGAGAAACCTATCGGGCGTGGGCAGGGGCACGGGAAGCCCGTCCCTGATGTGTCCGCTGAGATTCGCACCGACGAGTTGTCGTGCGCACCAATCGAATGTGAAGGAGTTGGCTTGGGATACAAGGAACAGCAATGCACTGGTCGGCCTAGCCATGGGTCGGGCATCGGCTATGCAGCTCTCGCCGCTCATGACTCCTGGGCATACCACACAGAAGACAGCCGTTCGTTCGTTTGTGGCACTGGCGACCTTCCGATGCAGAGCTCGATAGTGAGCAAGCGCTGAAACCCACTCACTTCTGCTGCCCAGGCTCGCCAATGGAACCAGGTATCTGCACGCGTCCCCCCAGCGATCGTCGAAATGCCAGAAGGACTTCCCTTCATATAAGACGACGTACCCTTGACGAAGCAAGTTCTCTCTCAAGCCTGGCTCTCGCGGATCACCGGGGCTGGCGAGAACGTCCACGGCTGGCACAAAACGCCATGAGTCGTCCGTCATATGTAGCTCTCGACCGAAATGGATTCCGAGGTGCCCCGCGACCTCCCCGAAGCGATGTCCGGTCTGAAAAGCTAACTCGGCAAGTTCGAGGTCAGCCGGCGAGCGTAGTTCCAAAAGACTCAGGTGCTCGCCCCTGGTAAGACGTACGAAGTCCAGAGTAAAACGAAGCGCCTGTCCTGCCTGCTGCTCGCTGAAAATCCATTCATCATCATGAAGATAAAATGCGCAAGGAAACTCGGAGGTTGGACCTCCCGTGGAGGTCACCACAAGCGCGAACTTGAAGCTCGAATGAATCTCGAAAAGCTTGCGCCGATTCTCGAAGGAGTAACAGCATTTCAGTGCCATCTTCTCCAGGTAGAGTCGCCGAATTCCCGTGGCGCCCTCGTTGGCGTGGAAAGCCGACGGAACAACGACGCCTGTCCAACCCCCCGGGGCCAGCAGTTGGGCGTTTCTCTCAAGAAATAGCTTCGCCAGGTCTGGATCTCCCCCGGTCTTCTCTCCACCGACAACTGCAACCTGCCATTGGAATAGCGCGTCGTGGGCACGGTGTTGTTCGAGGAATCCCTCCTCATATTCCTTATGGAGCTGGGCTACCTGGAAGTCGGCCTTTAGTCGATTCTCGATCGTGCTCCGCTCTCTCTTAGTCGGCGCGGCCAGAATCCTAAAATCGTAGGCCGCGAAGAACTCCTTGGCCTTGGGCCGGACTGACCTTGCCCCCAAGAACGAGTCCACCCCCAATGTTAGTACAGAGGGGTTCTGGACTCGAGAAAGGGGGCATTTGTTATGGGCAAGCAGCGGCACACGCCGGAGCAGGTCATCAGCAAGCTCAGGGAGGCCGAGGTGGAGCTGGGCAGGGGGATGAAGGTCCCCGAGGTCTGCAAGAAGCTCGGCATCGCTGAGTACACGTACTACCGCTGGCGCAGGGAGTATGGAGGGCTGCGACTGTACCAGGCGAGGCGGCTGAAGGAGTTGGAGAGGGAGAACGTCCGGCTGAAGAAGCTGGTGGCTGATCTGTCTCTGGACAACGCCATTTTGAGGGAGGCGGCCCAGGGAAACTTCTCAGCCCGGTGAAGAGAAGGCTTGCGGTCGAGCAGGTGCGGGGAGTACTCGGCCGCGATATCATCTCTGAGCGCCGGGCGTGCCGGGTACTGGGGCAGGTACGTTCGACACAGAGGAGGGAGCGTTACCCTCCTGGTGACGAGCCCGGGCTCCTGAGGCGTATGGTGGAACTGGCAAC
>Ga0315289_10003011_pt1 | contig 25622 bp, 16 predicted proteins | sample YL17G11_40_MG_FD_203452 | JGI IMG/M metagenome (GOLD analysis project Ga0315289, IMG submission 203452) | Sediment microbial communities from Yellowstone Lake, YNP, Wyoming, USA - YL17G11_40 | ecosystem: Environmental > Aquatic > Freshwater > Lake > Sediment | place: USA: Wyoming | collected...
TGCGCTAAGCCGTGAAAGGAGGTGAGACGGGGGGGTGCAAGGGAGTTCATACGCGCAGGTCGCCGTAGGGTGGAAGCGTGCAATCTTAGTGGGAGGATGTGAAGATGAAGAAGGCGTTTACCTTGATTGAGTTGTTGGTGGTGATAGCAATCATCGCTATTCTGGCGGCCATGCTGATGCCGGCCTTGACCAGGGCGCGACGTATGGCGCAGATCGCCTCCTGCTCCTCGCAAGTGCATAACCTGGGGCTGGGCTGGGCCATGTTCCGCAAGGATCATGACAATAACTGGACGCGCCGCATATGTGACGGATGGGACTACTATCCCGAGTCCATGGCCGATATCGGCGGCCTGGGCTATGTCCAGGACATGAGCACTTTCAAGTGTCCGGCCCTTGATAGTCCGTACCCGCGTACTCCGACGCTGGTCGTCGGTTATGTTTCCGGGTCGAACAATACGCGCACTGCGTACCAGGGCCAGATCTACCAGCACTCGTATTTCGCCGACGAGGGGCGGATTGTGAAGGAGCCCGTGGAGCAGCGTGCCATCATGGCCGACGGCATTGAGATGGTGACGCGCTACGGCAAGGAGCCCGCGAACCACGCCGACGCCAAGCAGCGCGCGGTCGGCGCCAACGTGCTGTTCGTGGACCAGGTAGTCCAGTGGACCCCGGTCTACCAGCCTGGGACCCCGTGGACGATGCCTGCAATGGGCACAGGTTCCGGCGTCTGGCCGAGCAACATCCCCGCGAGCGCTACGGGAACACCGGGCGGAGTCTACGGCTACGTCGGCGGCGAGACGTGGTTCCAGCACACCACGGGCGGCACGTGGCGGCGTTTCGGCTTCATCCAGAACACGCGCCTGCTGGTCCCCAATCCTTCCCAAGCGGAGGGCGGCGGGGCGGACTTTGGTGAAGATGACATTATGAACACCCCGCCTCGCGCGGCTCCCGACCAGAACCGGCCCAGCGTCCCCAACAGCCAGGACTACGACTTTGACGACGTCTACGAGACTGACTGCGTTGTTAACAGGGACGACGGCACCGCGGTGTACTCCGCGGACAGCGCCAGAATGCAGTTTGTTAACTACGGTTTGAACTACCGCTGCTATTCTGAGATGTCCAGGACCAAGAAGGACTGCTCCCTGTCGGGCGGCTACAGGAGCTGGTGGAAAGGCAATTACGCCAGCGATCCGGTGCCCGTTACGTATCAGGGGCATACTTGGGGCTGGCCGGACGAGACCTGGTAAGCGTACGAGGGTGGAGCCGTCATGCGGTTCCGCTTGCCGAAAGGCGCACGGGGCGATGGCATCCATCGCCCCGTGCCATTTGCCCTTGCTTCAGCATAGGCGCCGCGGCCCTTGTAGGGGCGGCGACGCCATCGGGACCGGCTTGGGGGGCTTCGGGACTAAGGCCCTGACCGAGCGGATGGGGTTTCCAGTTCCTGTGCTGCGGGTGAAAGAAGACGTGGTCTCACTCCCGGGCTGAGCTCGGGTTGCTCTGTGGAAAGGATCGTGCTCGATGGGAAAGCCCTGGATCTGGCTCGTGATTCTTGTCGTCATAGTGGTTATTGTGGTTGTCAAGGTCTCCGGCACGAAGGGCAAGAAAGCGGAGCCACCTCCGCCCGAGGGCAAAACCACGACTGTGCCTGCCATAAAGTATGAGGCCATCGCGACGAGCATGAGCCAGGCGGATGACTACGGCAAGGGGCGGCTCAAGGCCGACTTCCGTGACCAGGCTCTCAAAGGCATTGGCTGGGTGACCGCCGTCGAGGCCATAGAAGGCGCGGGACTGCGCGTGATGATCACCGTGAAGGCGCCGCCGGCGGGCGGGGAGCCCGATGTGATCGCGGAGGTCCCCAAGGAGAACGTCCCGCAGGGGGCCCAACTCGCCGCCGGGCAGAAGGTGGACTATTCGGGCTACATATCCGGGATAACGACCGATCCGAAGGTGGTGGTCTACATAGGGGCAACGACGCTCACGCTGTTGAAGAAGTAGTCATCCTGAGTTTGCCCCGCCACACCCGCCTGAGGCGACTTCGGGCTGACATGGGGCGTGCCCGATGTCAGCGCAGCAGGCGGCGGAGAAGGGCGACGCCTTTTGCGCATGGCTCGGCCGGGTCGCCCTGGCCGTAGTACTCAAGGACAAGGTGGCCGTCATAGCCGGCCTTGCGGAATATGTCCAGGAGCCTCGGGACGTTCACGTGGGCGTGGTCGCCGGCGGGGGTGAACTCGGCGATTTTCAGATGTGCGTTGGACATCAGTTGCGCGAACTTCTCGGTCTCCGTGTAGACGCGCTCGCGCGCGCCTTCGCTGCGCACAGCGAAGTCCGGAACGAAGTTGGTGGGATCGGGATTTGTCCGCAGGTTTGGGCTGCCCACGGCCTTGATTATCCACAGGAGGCCGTCGGCATCGGGGCAGATGCTGCTGTGGTTTTCGATGCACAGCAGGACTTTGTTCTGTTCCGCCACCGGCATCACTTCGCGATATGAGTCTATCACGCGCCAGGTTTCCATGAACGGGTCCTGGCCCGGCGCGTGGGAGCCGGTGAAGGTGTTCATGCAACTGACGCCGGCCTCGGCGGTGTAGACGATCCACTGCTTCATTCTCTCCACTTGCGCGGCCCTGTCCTTTGCTGCGGGCCGCCCGAACTCGTTCCCGGCGATTACTGCCGAGATCGAGAGCCCAAGCATCTTCGCCCTGGCGGCGACCTCCTTCAAGTGTCCCCCGGGATCGTTCTGGTTGACGTGCTGAGGGAAGATCTCGAGGCCGTCTGCGCCCTGGCGTTTGACCTCGTCAACGAAGGACGACAGGTCGCACTTCTTTCCCTCGAACCACTTCCGATAGCTCCACGAACTTATCGAGACCTGCATTGTCTTCGCGTCCTTCCGCAGAGAGGGGATCAGAGCTTGAGCGCCGTGGAGACGGAGTGTCTCCGGACCTCGTCGGGCGTTACTTCGCGGCCCAGTTGCTGCGAGAGGTAGATGCCCTCGCTTATGAGCATCGTATTGAGCCCGATAATGGCGCTGGGGATCAGTCCTACCTTGCCCTGCAGAGCGCCGACCCAATGGTGCTGGGGGCTCCTGTAGGCGCTCGTTTCAGGGAAGACGCTCAACCAGCGCGTCATGGCTGAGTCGAGTTCGAAGGTAGCGTTCATCTCCATGTCGCTGATGGTCGTGTGGTAGGCGAAGGGCGCCAGGCTCACGCCTCCCTTGCTCCCGGCGACCTTGCTGCCGTCTGTGCCCTGAAGGTGAACGGCCCAGGCCTCTTCGATGAAGAAGGTGACGCCGTCCGCCAGGCGCACGAGGCCGAGGCCGAGCTCCTCGACGCTATAGTTGCCGTCGCGGCGCCTGTGCTCATACATGTCTATCTCCTGGTGGGTCTGGCCGCTGACGGTGAGCACCTCAGGGTTGCCCAGCAGGTAGAGTATCTGGCCTATGTGGTAAACGCCCATGTCGTAAAGCGCGCCCCCGGCGGCCACGTTCTTCTGGACGAAGGAACTCGTGCCGTAGCCGTCTACGTAGGGACGGCCTCGTCGCCGGTAGTAGCTGCTCTTGGCATAGTAGAGCTTGCCGAGGTGGCCGTCGTCTATAAGGCGCTTGGCGGCTGCGGTCTCTTTGCTGAACAAGCTGCCCAACTGCATTGCCAGCATCCGGCCCAGCTTTTTGGCGGCTCCGCACATGCGCTCACCGTCAATATAGGATCCCGCCAGAGGCTTCTCAACGTAGACGTGCTTGCCTGCTTCCATGGCGGCAATGCTCATCGGAGCGTGCAAGTTGTTGTGGAGGCAGACGTCCACAGCCACGATCTCCTCCATGGCGAGCAACTGGCGGAAGTCCTTAAAGACGTGCGGGATCTTGTATTGTTCGGCCACCCGCTTCGCTTCCGCCTCGTTGAGGTCGCAGAGCGCTACGATCCTGGCGCCAGGGACCTCCTGGTAGGTCTTCACGTGACTCTTGCCTATCTGGCCGGTGCCAATGATGCCCAGCTTCACTTCGTCCGACATGTCAGCTCCTCCTGAAGTGGCAGACCGTTACAGCCTGGTTATCGCCCGCCGTGAGGGCCCGCCATACTGCTGCGGGGTGGGATTACTGCCCCCTCCTGGACAAGAAGAAGATATGCTACCTTCCGTTCGCTCGGTTTGCAACGTTCGTCTCGGCAGTGGCCCCGAGTTGCGGCTTTTCTGGAACGTTTGCGGCCGGTCCTTTTTCACGGCTGCCCTTGTCTACGCGCGGCAAAGTCCGTACTATTGCGGGCCTACGCCCCTGTGAAACAGAGGCCAGCGATGAAGATACTGGCTGACAGGAACATCCCCTTGGCCGAGGAACTCTTCGGCTCCCTGGGCGATGTCGTGCTCGTGGAGGGCAGGGACGTCACGGAGAGTTTCCCCAACCTGGACCAGTTCGACATCCTGGCCATACGGAGCGTGACGCGCGTCACGCCAAAGCTTGTGGACCGGGCGGTCAAAGCCGGCGTCATCGCCACGGCGACAATCGGGACTGACCACATTGACCTCCCTTACATTCAAGAGGCAAACCGCCGCCGCAGGAGCCCCATCACTGTCCTGTCGGCCCCTGGGTCGAATGCCGACTCCGTTGCCGACTACATCTGGTACGGGCTGGCCTACCTGACCCGTGGCAGCGAGACGCCCCTGAACCGGAAGTCCCTTGGCATAATCGGTCTCGGCAACTGCGGCAGCCGCGTTGCACGGCGGGCGGAAGGCTTCGGCATGAGGATTCTGCGCTATGACCCGCCGCTTGCAGAGCGCGATCCGCTCTTCACATCGGACACATTTGAGGATGCCATGGCGGCCGACTTCGTCACGCTCCATGTGCCGTTGACGCAGCCGTGCGAGAGCAACTACCCTACCCAACACATGATCGGGGCGGCAGCGCTCTCCCTGATGAAGGGCCACGCATACTTGCTGAACGCCTCGCGGGGCGCCGTGGTGGACTCGCGAGTGCTCGTCCGGGCGCTCAAAGATGGCGCCGTTGCGGGCGCGGTTCTGGACGTCTACGAGGGGGAGCCCCAGCCCGCCCCCGAGTTGATCAGTCTCCCGGCGCTGGCCACGCCCCACATTGCGGGCTATGCGATCGAAGCCAAGAGGAGGGGGGCCACGGCGATCTATGAACGGGTTTGCCGCGTGCTGGGGATCGAGCCGCAGGATACGCGCCCGCTGCTTCTGCGTGGGTTTGACCCCCCCAAAGGCGTGCAAGTCCGGTTCCGCACGCATGGACACGGGGCTGCGAGCGCCGCAGACGCCGACCACGCTGTGCGCAGCCTGATGGCGTCCATCCACGACATTTCGGCTACGAGCCGCGAGTTGAAAGAGACGTTGCGGTTCGGGCGCCGGGAGGAACTCTTCGACCGCATGCGGCGGGATTACGAGCGCGACTACGCCCGCCACGAACTTGCATTCTACCGTGTCGGCTTCGATGAGTCCGTCCCGCCCGAGCTGCGCGCCGCCGTAGCGCGCAGGCTGGAGGGGTTTGGCATTGAGGTCATGGACAGGGAGCTGCACTACGTTCTAAGCGCTTCATAGCCGGTGCCGTTTGGTGCGGCAAATGGCGCAGCCTCGTCACTCGGTGAACCTGTCTTTCGCCGCCCAAAGGCCTAATGCTGGGCACCCCACGTAGTAGAAACCGTTATTGGGGCCGTCGGCCAGCCGGTGCGCGGGATACTCCCGCAAAGCGTCCGCAATGTTCCGCCACTCGAATCCGGCCTGCTCGACCTCCTCGCAGCTCAGCAACGAGGGATTGGTGGCGTAGACGATCCGGAATCGTCCCTCCGAGGACCCGTGGATCAGATGGGCGGCGGCGGAGAGATTATTGCGCAGTTCGTCGCTCTTGCCCAAGGCTTCGATCGTTCCGGGGGTGCCGCGATAGCCAAACAGGCGGACGAGATGGTCAATGGCGGGGTCTTCGCCGAAGCTCCTCACGTCGGGTGCGAGCACCGTGAGTTCGCCGCCGTCGGCGATGGCCATCCGCGTCCGATAGATGGCCTTGTTGCCCAGCCACGTGCTCTTGAACTCCCTCGGTTCGAGATACGCGACGACCCGCTCCTGCGGCTCATCGAGCAAGGTCACGTTCACCTGCCGGCTCAGGGCAGCGGCCAGCCGGAACGCCTCGTCGTCATCGCCGGCATAGAGTCCGCGCACTACCAGGCGGCCGCCGTCGTCGCGAGCGACGACTGTCATGATGTAGACTATGCCCAGGTCTTTCAGGTAGTGGCGATGGGCATAGTTCATGACGTCGCGGACGGGCGTCTCTGCGCGGCCCATCATCTTCTCCATGCCGTAGACGGCGCCGAGGAAGTGAGTCTTGTTGATCGTGTCCGTGCCGCCCGTCCCCACGAGGATGTTCTTGAAGCCATTGGCCATTCCGGCCACTTCGTGCGGCACCACTTGGCCAACGGAGAAGATCGCACTGTAGCCGCCCTGCACAAGAAGACGGTTGATCTCAACGCGGATCTGGTAGTCCGGCATGCAGTCGAGCAGGGCGCCACCCGAGATGCTGTGCACGTAGTCGGAGGGGACTGTTCCGAGCGTGACGAGGTGCTCCCTCCAGTTGTGTTCAATGAACACGCCGGCCGGGATGTCCGGGCCGAACATGCTGCGCAGCTCTTGGCCCGTCATGGCGTGGTGGGTTCCGAGCGCCGGCATCACGTGGAATGCCTCGCAGCCGCTCGACTCCTCATGGAGGATGCGAGCGAGCGTCCCCGCGTCTGAATGGGGCCGCGACCCGTCGGGGGGAAGCACCAGCGTACGAGAGCAATTGCCGACATGCCGCAACGCGGCGCGGACGGCTTCGCGCTTCTTCTCAGGGCCGATAATACAGTCGGTGCCGCCTTCAGCGAAGATTACGGTCACACCTGTCTCCTGTTGGTAAGAGGCCGGCCTGTTCTGTTGGCTCCGGGAAAGGGTGCCCGCCGGCGTGCCGAGGTCCGGGCCGCTGGATATGTCCTACCCAGCCCCCGGCCTCACCGTCGTCTTAGTCTCGACCGGATGGGCGCCAGGCGGAAAGTCCATCTTGCCGGTGGGGCGGTCAACGAAGATTCTGTCGTTCGTGACCGTCAGGCCGCCCATGCGCACGAATGCGCCGGGAAGGCCGGTGAGCACGTAAGTGTCGGTCTTCCTGTTCCATTCCAGACGGTCGCCTCCGCCGTCCAGACGCTCATCCTGCAGATACTTGAGGCGGACCTTCTCCTGGGCCACGGCACGGTCCAGCACCGTCTGCTGGTTCGCCTCGGCCTTTCCGAAGAAGAGCTGCAAGACGTTCGCGTTCAGGACGCGGATATTGTCGCGGGCTTCCACGTTGTTCCTCGCTATGACTTGCTGCAGCTCATTCTCGCCGGCGGCAATCCCTTCGGCGGAGTCCCCCTGCAGTTCCCATGAGCCCTTCTCCTGTCGCGTGAAGTAGATGTTGCCCTCTGCCCATATGTGGCGGAGCTTCTTAGCCTTGTCGAACTCAAGGGTGAGCTTCTGGCTCTTCAGAATGGCCCCGGAGAAGTTGGCGTTCACGTTTCCCTCGAAAAAGGCCGTGTTCTTTGCCAGGTCCAGGCGCGCGCCCTTCTCCCAGGTGACGGTTCCGGTGGTCGCGTCGCCCTTCATGACGGTGAGCAGCCCGGGGGCGCTGGACGTCACGAGGCTATCGGGCACCGACATGTCCAATTGGTTGGACGTCAGTCGCCACCGCCCGCCTCCCACGGACGGCAGCGACGTAGTCACGGGCCTGTTCCCCGATTCCGGGGAAGCGGGCGTCACGGCTTTCTGGGACGCCGGCGGCGCTTGCTCGGTCGAGATGACTTCGATCGCGGCGTTGCCTGTGGCGGTTATTCTTGTGGGGTTCATCTTGTCATCGAATTCGGCGCGAAGCGCTTCGCCCGCGATGCGCTGGTCGCCGCGCCGCGCATTCACCTGACCGGCGAAGTTGGCCACCGGGACGGGGCGCTGCTCAAAATGCATTGCCTTCTGCCACTCCACTTCGACGGGAAGCGCTTCCGATGCGGCACTGCCGCCCGTCTTCTGCTTTGCAGGCTTCACCGTCAACTTGCCGGCCGCCGGACAGTCCAGTGTATCGCCCGAGTTGTCCATGATGACGTGGCTCGAAGCGACGGCGTGCCGGCCCCTGGCGACGTTGACGATCTGGCCTTCGCGACCCATGAGTTCGACCTTGTTCTGCCCGGCGTCCCAGAGGAGCTTGTCGGAAACCACGTCCTGGCCGCCTGCGGCCCGATCGTTGTGGACGCCCACCTGTCCTTCGCCCTCGGCTCTCTGTATGCCTCCCGCGCCGGCGTCGAAGCTCAGCACGAGGTGCTCACATTCGAGAGCGCTTTCTTCCTGCCGCGCGACGACCTGTCCCTGGAATGTTGCCACGTGAGCCGTGGCCTGGTAGGTCATTGCGTTCGCCCAGGTGATGTGCAAGGGGGCATCGGGAGACATGCGCAGTGGGCCCATGCTCGGAGCGGCTGAAGCGGCCTTTTGCGCAGGGGCGGGCGAGTCTTTCTGCGCGCCTTTCCAGAACAGCGTTCCAGGACCTTTCACGTCGAACCGATCATTGATGCGGTAGAAGGTCAGCTCCCTCCCGCTCAGGTCGAACTGGGGCGTAGTCAGTGTGGCGGGATCGCCGGTCAGGATGCCGGTCTGGATCACGCTCTGCCATCGCAGCTTCTCTCCCTGTGCCACCTGGTCCTGGTAAGACAGTCGGGCACCGCCGGTGCACACGATCTCGCTCACCTCCAAATGGCCGCCGCTCTCCGCTTTGCTCAACTGGAGCACCAGTTGCTTGCAGTCCAGCTTCCGCGCCCCGGTTGTGGCGCGCACGTTGTCTGAAAACGTTACCTTGCGCGCCGAGTGTTCGTAGAGCATTGGCCCGTCGCTGCTTATGACGACCTCGCGGCCCGCGTCGCCGGCCGGAGGCTTCTCCATTTCGGCGGCCAGGAAGTTCTCGGAGACCCCGTAGAGGTGTGCGCTCGCGTTCTTGAGGACGGTTACGTTCATGAGGGTCAGGTCCGCATTCAGCCCGTCGCCTGTCACGACCATGGCTACGGTTCGGGTTCCGTCTTTCTCAACCTTGTCCTTCTGCATTCTGACCGGTTTGTCGGAGGTCAGAGTCCGCTCGTTGATCTGGTAGACTGCGCTCTCCGTCTTTGCCGAGAAGTCCTCCCCCGTTGCGGTCACGTTGCCGAAACACTGCACCGTGCCATGTGCTTCGTCCAGCTCGGCCCTATCGGACCTTACGTGGACTTTGCCGAGGTTAACGTCCACAGGCTGGCCTTCGCGTGGGTACAGCGGGACAACGACAAGGGGGGCGAAGATGTCGTATATCTTGTCTCGGAGCACCGCACGGTCGCCAACGATAGTAGCCTGCTCTCGGTCTTTGCTGCTGTCGCGCAGCACGGTCGCGAACCCCACCAGCTCTTGCTTCGTCTCGGTCGGCTGAGCACGGGCCGGCTGGCTTTCCGGCGGCTGCGGAGGCTGGGGCTCTTGGGCCGCCTTTGGCGGCTCCTTCGTAGCAACGGCCGGTGGCTGGGCTCCAGGCGGCTGCTGCGCAAGTCGAGGCCCCGGGGCCGCCTTCGGCGGCGCGCTGCTGGCTGCGCCCGGCGCCTGCGAAGGGGCCGGGACCTTTGGGGCTTGCACCACGCGTGCCGGCGGACGGGCCTCCGGCCGCTGTCCCTGGCTCGCCCGCTGCGGCGGTGGCTGCGCGGCGGGCCGCTGCGGCGAGCGCACCGAGTCCCGTATGCCTGCAATCATCCTCCGCACTGTGCTCTGCACCGTCGTGCTCACCCGAGCGGGTGCCTGGCGGGGGTTTCCGCTGAACGACGTATAGACGACCAGGCCCAGGCCCGCCAAGATGAGCAGTACGAGCGCCGTCCGCAGCGTCAGTTTAAACGCTTTGCCCATGGTCTGGTTCGATCAGCTTCCTGAGTGTTCCTTGAGCATGCGGTCTATGGCGGCGCGCATCGGCAGCGACGGTTGAGCGCCCTCTGCTTGTACTGACAGAGCGGCCGCGCACGCGGCGAAAGATGCCGCCGTCCGAAGCGGCATGCCTTCGGCAAGAGCCACGGATAGGGCTCCCGTAAAGCAATCGCCCGCGCCCACAGTGTCCACGACTCGCACACGTGGCACGCTGACGCGCATGCACTCATCGCCCGCGCAAATGTACACGCCGTCCGCCCCAACTGTCAGAAAGACGGTCCGAACGCCCGCTTGCACCAGGCGCCGAGCCATGGATTCCGGGCTTTCGCCCGCTGGCGCGCCGAGGAGCCGGGCAGCCTCACCCATGTTCGGGGTCAGGTAGTCCATACCCCTCAGCAGGCCGGCAAGAGACCCCGGAGGCGGCGCGGGGGCAGGATTCAGAAGCACGGGTACCCCGGCCCCACGGGCTGTTGCCACAGCCGCCTCAACCGTCTCCAGCGGGATTTCCAATTGCAGCAGCACCAAGCCCGCTTGCCGTATCGCGCCCTCCGCTGCTTTGACGTCCGCAGGCGAAAGTCGGGAGTTTGCACCCGGCGCGACGGCGATAGAGTTCTCGCCTTTTTTGTCCACCATGATTAGTGCCACACCGCTGGGGCTTTGTTCTTCGATTCCCACGTACTGCGTGTTGATGTGCTCGCGCCGCAGGTTCTCGAGCGTGGCGCGGCCGAACTCATCGTCGCCAACCTTCCCTACGAAGGCAACGTCCGCGCCGGCGCGGGCCGCCGCCACAGCCTGATTGGCGCCTTTGCCGCCGCCTGCCCGCATAAGTTTCTCGCCCATGACCGTCTCGCCGGGGACGGGCAGACGTTCGACGACGACCGTCAGGTCCGTGTTCGAGCTACCTATGACCACAATGCGCGGCCTCGCCATGCTGCATGTCAAGCTATTGTTTGGGCTCGGGTCTTGTTCCGGTACCGAAAATCGGGCTGAACAGGACGTTGCGGAGGCTCGTGAGGGGCCAGGTTATCTTGGTCAGCACTCGTTCTTCGAAAACGGGCTTGTTGATGGTCCCCGTGACGTCCAGCCGGACGAGCTGCCGCTCCACGGCCTGAAGTAGCCAATTGGCAACAGGAGTGACGATCGGAATCCCCGTGCCTTCTTCAGGGGCTCCGACGGCCACCATTGTCAAGTCCAGCTTGCCATCGAGCCAGATGGTACCGTAGCCGCTTAGACTGAGCCCGCCACCGGCGAGCTCGAACTCGTGGATTCTCAACTCATTGCCCTGCAGGGCAAATGTCATGTCACCTTCCACGGGGGCTTCCTGGTCGGTCGGCATGCTCAGGTGAAGGACCGGAAGCAGCTCCAGGAAGAACGACGTTCTCCAGAGGCGTCCGTCCGTCAACGACAAGCTGCCTTTGCCTCCGGTTATGGTGGTCTCGCCCACTACGCCGCCGATGTCGAGGACTCCAGCCAGCCGGCCGGCCACGTTCACCTCTTTCCCTCCAATCCGCCTGGCCAGTTCGCCCAGTTCCAACTGTTCGTACTGAATCCTTGCGCCATAGCTCGTCGCTTGTCCCTTCGGCCCGTAGTAGACTACCGCGGCGCCCTGGAACCGTCCGCCGCAGGTCACGCCTGTGAAGTCATTGCTGACGGTGCGGCTCTCCGTGACGAGCAACTCCCCCGAAAGCGCATCCACGGGAACAGGTATGAACTTCGGCACAAGTGAGATATCTGTGAGGTTGACGTCGAGCACGTACCGAAGGGGCTCCGCGTCAGAGCCGTCGTACCTGATCTTGCCGGTGAACGAAGCTATCCCTCTCGGAGTAGCCTGCTGCCATACCTCCGCACCGACTTCGGGGACAGCCGCCAAGAGGTTCTTGGTGACCATCAGGTCCTTGGCGTTCACATAGAGCTCGGCCTGGTTGGCTTCCAGGTCCAGTTTCCCCCGCATCTCTATGGTGCTGATGGCCTCTTCTTTCTGCTCCGATGCGCCGCCAGTATCCACAGTGGCGGTGAAGCGTTCGATTGAGACTTTGGCTCCGTCCACCTTGATCGTGCCTATAGTGTCAGCCAGCGGAATCGAGCAGAACCCCGGTTCAGCACGGCCGCCGTGTAAGTCGAGCAGCATCGAGTACGACATCTGCCCCGCCTCGGGGCCGTCCCGCAACTGGATGGAAGCGTCCGCGGCCACTTTCGGATGGAACAGCTCCCATACCTTGTCTCCGACGGGAAGGGCCCTGACTATCTTCTCGTTCGTTTGCAGGTTGTGCACCGTCACGCTGAGGGAGCTGTTCCTGCCCTGCAGGTCTACCAGGCCGTCTGCTGAGAAAGGCGCTTGCTGAGCCTGGCCGCCTTCAGTTGCGTCGAGCTGCACGATCATCCCGCGTACATCCCGGAGGCGCACGCCTTCGGCGTCCACCACGACGTTGCCATTTACCTGCTCCAAGGCGACCGGCAGCTCGCGATGGACCGGAGGTGCGTCTTCCTGCCGGCCGTCACCGCCCGGCGCCGCGATCAGCAGTGCAGGACGGCACCGCCCGCTGTGCAACGTCAACAGAGCTGAGTAGGACATTCGCTTCGGTTCCAGCACGTCGCGCAGCACAAGCGCCGCATCCAGAACCACCTCGGGGCGGAACAGTGCCCATAGCTGCGGGCCGACACCCGGGATAGACTTGACCGTCTTCTCGTCGGTCCTCAGCCCGTGGACCGTGACGCTCAACGCGCTTTCCTTTCCCCGGAAGCTCACAAGGCCGTCTGCCGAGAAAGGAGCTGTGGCCGTGATGCCGGTGGCCTGCGCGCCCTCCTCCACGAGCACGCCACGGAGGTTGCGGAGCCGAAGGCCCTCGTTGTCCACCACGATCGTCCCGCTCACCTGATCGAGCGGAAACGGCACCTCGGCCGGATGAAGGGTCCCATCCTCCAGTTCTGTGACGGTCGTGAACTGGAGGTTGCCGCCGGGCGGCTCCGTGAGCGATACGGACACGCGCGCCCGCCCCGTCGGTTTCAGCCGTTCCCAAACCGCTCGCCCCACCTCAGGAATGCCCTCCACGACGCGCTGGCAGACGGGCAGGCCCACAACGTTGATGTCGAAAGAACCCCCTCTGTTCGGCAGGTGATAGACACCGTTCATGCGAACCTGCGCCGGCATAGGCTTGGGGGTGACCGCCCCGAATTCGGCGGGAGGAATGACGCAGGTCATGTCCTTGATGAAGACCTCTGTGGGGGTGACTTCCACAACGCCGTTCACTGAGCTGACGCGCAGCGGGAAGTACTTCGTCTTCGCAGTGCCTTCCGTGAAGGCGCCTCTTAGTGAGAAGTCAAGCGAGCCGTGGGTGCCGGAACGGAGAGTGGCGGCGACCGAAATGTGACCCTCCGGATCGTAATCATTCAGTATGCGTTTCCCGTAGGGCACTTGGTCCCACAGCTCGCGATCTGCCCGCAGGCGCTGGCAGTTGATGTCCAACGCGAACTGCGGCTCCCTGCCCGACCTGTACCAGCCGGACAGGCGCGTGTCGGCCAGCAGGCCGGCCCGGATGCCGCCCCGCAATGTCCACGTTCCATTGCTCAGTTCGTCCGGCCTGAGCTGAAGGCGCAACCCGGGATAGGTCCGCGCCCTGTCGTCGCCGAAAAGAGGCGCATCCTGCACTATGACCACGCCATCGTCCACAAGCGCCCCTTTTCGTAGGAGACCTGTCGGCGGCCTGCTGCCGGCCGGCCCCCCGACCCGCAGGGAGGCGAAATTCCAAGCTCCCTTGTCCTGCAGGTACAACAGGTGTACGACGGGAGCGCGCAGAGACACCCGTTCGATGACGGGACGCAAGTGAAGCATTTCGAGCTTGTCGAAAGCGATGAGGATTTCGGGACAACTGAAGAGTGCGGCTTGCTGGCCGGGCGGTGTTATCGCGACGTCCTTGGCATGCAGCACGCCGTTCAGCCCCAGCTGCACCGAAGCGACCGACACATCCGCCCCCGTGGCGCGCGCCAGTTCGTCCCTCATGACCTGGCGGAGCCGTTCCGGCGAGATCCGAGGCCCGATGACTTTGATGGCGAGGCCGATCGCCAGCAGGATCAGGCCCAGGACGAGGAGTCCTATAGCAGTCCGAGTTCTCATGCCACCTTTGAGGGCATTTGGGCGTCCTTATGTTAGCCCAGAGACGACGGACAAAGCAAACGGCGGGCACGGAGGCACCTGGGCGCACCTCCCATCTCGCACTCCGGCCCCCGAGGGCCCTGCGATCCGCTGAATGTCCTCGTTTGCTCCCCACTCGACGTGCAGGGGGCGACTACGCCATCGGCTCTCGGTCAGCCCGTTGCGGACTGGCCCGCTGGGCCGTCAGGTGAAGCGCGCAGCCGGTGGGCTTTTGGAGCTTGAACCGCTCGCCGATCCGGTGGCCGACAACCCAGGCTATCTCGCCGTCACACGTAGTGACCAGCGGAATCCGATCTCGCTCGTGCAGCGGCACTTTGCGCCCGATCAAGAACTTCTTCAACCGGGCCGGGCCAGGTGCTCCCAACGGGTGAAACCTGTCGCCGGGGCGTCTGGACCTGACCACGAGTGGCTCGCCGGCCTCTTCAGGGTTCAGGAAGACTTCTGACGCGCTGGCCTTCCGGGCGGCTTCCTCCGGCGCTACGCCGTCCATGCGTGCGCACGTTATGGACATGCCGACCTCGGGCAACTCGACCCTACCGGGGACTGTGAGCCTCTTTGCCGGCAGCGGCAACGCTGAGGAGAGACGTGAGAAGTACACGAGCCCATGCTCGCGACGGGCGAGGAAGCCGCCTGGCAGCAGAACCTGCGCGCCGACTTCGCGGCTGGGCAGCGCGACCAGCTTGTCGTAGTGCTCGAATCTGAGCGCCGGCGGACAATCGCCTTGGCGTGCCAGGACACGGAGTGCGCGGTCAGCCGCGATTTTTCTGAGCGGCTCGGCGGCCTCCGCCAGGGCCTTCTGATCCAGGCCGACCCCTCCAGGCCCCGCGCATCGGCAGAGGTTCGGCCAGATGTCGTCCAGAGCCTCGTCGAGGAAGCGGGAAGCTTCCAGCGCAGAGGCATTCAAAGCGCACAGCGAGCGCACGGAGAACGTCGGGCACTCGCGCCGGAGCAGCGGGATGAGATCGTGACGGACCCAGTTGCGCGCGTAGTTGCTGCTCAGGTTCGAGCTATCTACGCAGAAGGGCTCGCCTTTGCCCTCCAGGAAAGCCACCAGTTCGTCTTTGCCAACCTCCATGAGCGGCCTTACGACGCGCACGCCCGGATGCTCAGCGCCCAGAGGACGGGAGGGAGGCAGCGCGCCGACGCCCCGGATGCCGGCGCCGCGGATGATGCGCAGCAACACGGTCTCGGCCACGTCGTCGGCATGGTGTGCCGTGGCAATGGCCACGGCGCCTGCATCGCGCGCCACCCGTCCCAAGAAGCCGTAGCGAACGCGTCTTGCGGCAGCTTCAATGGAGAGGCGCCGCCTACGGGCAACCGCCGTGACATCGGCACGTTCCACTCGGATGCCCAAGTTGTGCCGTTGCGCAAAGAGGCGGCAGAACGCCTCGTCCTGGTCGGACTCCGGACCGCGCAAGGAGTGGTTCAGGTGGGCAAGTAGAAGCTCCAGCGGAAGGTGCCGCTTCTCGGCCAGTTCGGCCAGGACGAGGGCCAGCGCCACGGAGTCGGGTCCGCCGCTGAATCCGACGACCACCCGATCCCCTTCATGGAGCAAGCTTCGGCGGCGGATGAAATCCAGCACCCTGCGCTGCAGCTTGTCCATGGGGCGGCCTCACGGAGATGGCGCCCCCGGCGGCCGGGCCGCCGCGCCTGGCATAGCGCCTGCGGCCTGTCCCTCAACCGCCGGCTGCCGGGCTGCGGGCGGCGCCGCCTTTACGCCTCGTTCCCAGGAGACCGCCTCGGGCATGAGACCCTTCGAGCGCAAGGTGACGTAGAGCCGGCGCGCGTCAGGCAAACCGCGCCACAAGTCTTCTGCGCCCGCCTTATCACCTGCGGCCGTGAGCACCTCTCCAAGGATCAGGGCGGCCAGAGTGCGCCAGCGACCCGAGGGGTACTGGGCCACGTAATCCCGGAGCTGTTTCTCGGCCCGCGGCCCGTCGCCGCTGTCATAGGCGTTCACTGCGGCGAAGAAAGATGCGGCCTCGACCGCCTCGCTGAACACCGCACTGGCCTCCTTGACTTCAGCTTTCGGCATGGCGTTCTTCAGGTTGGCCAGGCTTGACCCGTACAGTTCACCGGCTACGTCGTAAGCACCGCTAAGGTGGGTCGTTCGCGCGTCGCTGATGAGCGCCAGGGCCGCGTAGGCCTTCTCCACCCGCTCGGCGTATCCTCTGGAATCCATGCTGTGCAGGATGTCAATAGGGGCCTCCCAGAGATCAACCTGTCGGTCCGCCGGCAAGCCCGTGGACGCAAATGCTACATGAGGATGAACGGGCAGGACGGACAGAAGGTGCTCGAAAACCAGGAAGCGAGGGTAACAGGCCGGCGGGTCGAGGGCGGTCTTCAGTTCGACAGCTTTGAACATGTCTGCTTGGTATGCAGAGCCGCTGCTTCCGGAGGCCGCCAGAGAACGATAGGCATCGGGGCGGTCGGCCAGCGCTGTCAACGAGAGGGGCTCGCCGGAGGCGGGGTCAATGAGCGGGGCTCCCAGGCGTGGGTTGACAAGGATGGTCTTCCCTTCGCCGATGTACACCTGGACCAGGTACTCTCTGCCGTTCTGCGCGCCGGCCGACGCCGGGACCACCACTTCCGAGCACAAGCTCATCTGCCGGGCCAGCTCTGCGTACGTCCAGGCCAGTTCCGCCGGGGAGCCGTAGCCCCTCCAGGCTACTATGTACGGGTCCGCCGGCAGGTCGCCGAGCGGCTCCGGCAGCAGATGCAGGGCCATCCACCGGCAGAGCTGCAGCGCTTTTTCCTTGTCGCTGGCGGTGGCCGGGGCGATGGTTCGGCCTAAGCCCCAAAGAAGCCCGCACCGGCGCAGATAGCCTTCCCCACCTCTCCCTATCTCGGCGTCTACCGCGTCCGCTTGGAGGATCGGGAAGGGGTCAAGGGCCTGGGTGGCCTTCCGATTGGCCTCTTTATCTACTTCCGCGCGAATCTGCTTGACGTCCAGAGCATTGAACAGGGTCAGGGCGTCGGCGTACCTGCCTGCCGCGTACCAGAGAGCAACGCCAAGACGGTCCGCGTCCCGGTTCCCCGGATCCAACTGCTGAACGTTCTGCCAGAGGGCCACGGCATGGGCGAACCTTTCTCCAAGGTCCTTCGACGACGCGCTCGGGTCCAGCCCGTTCAAGTCCCCACGCAGCTCGGTGAGCGCCGTGGTTAGAGCCTCGTGGCGCTCTCTTTCCTTCCGTGCTAAGGAAGACCGCAAAAGCAAATACCCTCCAAGCGACCCCGCCAGGATGCAAAGCAGCACAACTAAGCGTATCTTGCGAGCCCTGCCGATGCCCACTATGCCTGCCGGGCCGGCCGGCGGCAGGGCTTCTTTGTGGCTTGCCTCTTTCCGGGGAGTTACATCCTCGGCCATCGCCTGCTCCTTCTGACGGAACGAGAGCCGCAAACTCTCTTCTGGATTCGCCAATTCCAGCCGGCGGGCTGTGCCGGCACGCTGCCTCGCGGCGCGACCAAACAGCACGGGGCGAGCCCGGCGAAGGTGAAAAGGACATCCGCCTCAGGTCTTACGTGCCGGGACCTCATCCCCGGACGGCGCCGCCGCGCCCTCCTGCGAAGCCACGGCCGAGCCTTCCGAGGCCGCCTCGCCTTCCGCAGGCGCCTGCGAGCCGCCCGCCGCCTTCTTGCGGACTTCGATACCGAATCGTGCCAGGACCTGGCCCAGTTCCTCTTCCTCGATCGCTTCCTTCTCTCGGAGTGCCGACGCTACGGCTGTGAGCGCCTCTTGGTGTGTCTTGAGCAGTTCGGTCGCGCGCCGGTGGGCGGTGTCCACAAGCGAGCGCACGGCTTTGTCTATCTGGCGGGCGGTGTGTTCGCTCCAGGGCTTGCCCATGTAGAGTTCAGGAATGGCGGTCGGGCTGCCCTGCAGGGAGTAGGAAAGCGGGCCGAGCTCTTCGCTCATGCCGAACTGCGTCACCATTTCCCGGGCCAGTTCGGTGGCCTTTTGCAGGTCATTCTGCGCGCCGGTCGAGACAGCCTTGAAGACCACCTCTTCCGCCGACCGTCCGCCCAGCATTACTGTCAGGCGGTCCATGAGTTCGTCTTTCCTGAGGAGGTAACGGTCCTCGGTAGGCATCTGCATTGTGTAACCAAGCGCGGCGATGCCGCGAGGTATCATCGAGACCTTCCTGACGGGGTCGGTACTTGGCAGGAGGCAAGCCACCAGGGCGTGCCCGGCCTCATGGTGGGCCACGGTGTTCTTCTCTTCCTCGTTCATCAGGCGATTGCGCTTCTCCAGGCCGGCAACGACGCGTTCAATCGAGTCCTGGAAGTCCCTCATTCCCACTTCGTTCTTGTCCCGCCTGGCAGCCAGGAGGGTCGCCTCGTTGACGAGGGTGGCAAGGTCCGCTCCGACGAAGCCTGGCGTCATGGCGGCCAGCTTCTCCAAGTCCACGTCCGGGCTGAGCTTGATGTTGGCCATGTGAACTCGCAGGATCTCCCTGCGGTCATGGCGGTCCGGCGGGGGAACGACGACGTGCCTGTCAAATCGGCCGGGCCGTAGAAGAGCAGGATCAAGCATCTCGGGGCGGTTGGTCGCCGCCAGGATGATGACGCCTTTCTGCGTCTGGAAACCGTCCATCTGCACGAGAAGGGCGTTCAGGGTCTGCTCGCGCTCGTCGTGTCCGCCCATCAGGCCGAGGCCGCGGGTCTTGCCGAGGGCGTCCAGTTCGTCAATGAAAATAATGCTCGGGGCGCTCTTGGTAGCCTGGTCGAACAGGTCCCTGACGCGGGCCGCGCCCACGCCGACGAACATCTCCACAAAGTCTGACCCGCTCAGGCTCAAGAAGGTCACGCCCGCTTCGCCGGCGACCGCCTTTGCCAGCAGGGTCTTGCCGGTGCCCGGGGGCCCGATCAGCAGCACGCCTTTCGGGATGCGTCCGCCAAGGCGGGTGAACTTGGAGGGATTCTTGAGGAACTCGACGATCTCCTGCAGCTCCTGCTTGCACTCCTCTATGCCCGCCACGTCTTTGAACGTGATGCCCACGTCCTTCTGCGCGATGACGTTAGCACGGCTGTGGCTGAAGTCCATCACGCTGCTGATGGCATCGGAGCGGCCTACCAGCAGGCGCCAGAGCAGGAAGATGAAGGCCACCGGAAGCAGCCAGTAGAGCAGGGGGCTCTCAAGCCACGATGTCTTGACATCCCAGTTGCGGCCGACCTTTTCCTGCAAGAGTTCCGGCAGCTTCTCGTCGCGGGGCGGCTGCGTGGCGACGAAGTCTTTGAACTCGCCGTTCGGCCCCTTCTCTGGCGCTTTCAGCTCGCCACGGACCTTGTCGCCGGTCAGCACGACCCTTGCGACTTTGCCGTCTGCAAGGAACTGTTTGAACTGTCCGTACTCGATCTGCTGGTACTGCATGCCCGAGGCCGCCCAGCGGATGAGGAGGACGAGCGCAATGCCAGCCAGCAGGTACCAGAAAGGCAACGTAAACCGCCTCCTCCGCTGGGAAGGCGTGCGGTCCTCCGGGCCCGGCAGCTTCGGGTCCTGCCTTTTGCGCCGCGCAAGCGGATTCTGCATGATCTTGTGCCTTCGAGGACGCAAGGAACGACATCACCGGGGGCAGCCGGTGCGGACGGAAGGTTCTGGCCTCCGGGGCGCGCCTGCCGGCGTGACCCCGGCGTTACGCAAGCCGCCTTCCTCAACGCCATTATAGCAGGGCGATGTCGGCTTGCCAAACGACGGGCAAGTAGGCTTGCCAAACAACCGGCAAGTGGGCTTGCCAAACGACCGGCAAGTGGGCTTGCCAAACGACGGGCAAGTAGGCTTGCCAAACGACCGGCAAGTAGGCTTGCCAAACACAAGGGCGCGGTGCCGGCAGGGGCATGCACCGTACGCCGGACGCCGTAAGGCGGATGGCTCTACGACCTCCGGCTCTGGTCTCTGGCAGTCGCGGTGTCCCGCCCAGGACGTCGCGCGCGTTCTCAAGGCGCTCCCAACTTTTTCTCAAGGCTTCAGGCGCTGGAGCGAAGGTGGCGTCTCCCACTGGCGGCGCACGCTTGCTGTCGCCCGCTCGGCTTAGCGCCAAAGGCGCTTTAGAAGGGCCTCCAGAGAGCCTCAGGGGCCTTGCCGGCGCAGTTGGCAGGTAAGTCAGACGTTTTTGCTCTTGACACTTGGGGCGGGTCTCTTATAGTAAGGTAATAGGAGTACATAAGGAGTTGGGACTCATCTCTCTACAGGTTAGGAGGCCGGCGATGAAGCGCGGATTCACGTTGATCGAACTGCTGGTGGTCATGGCGATAATTGCGATCCTGGCTGGCCTGCTCATGCCGGCCCTCGCCCGGGCGCGCGAAGAAGCCCGGAAGACCGCGTGCCAGGCCAACGAGAAGAACATCGCCCTGTACTTTAAGATGTACGAGACCGACCACCGCAGCAGCATGCCGAGCTGGTCCTACGACGGCGGCAGCGGTGCCAGGGTGTACGACTCCTCCATGAGCCTCGTGCTGCTCACTCCCGCTTATACGGATACCTCCAAGCTCTTTGTGTGCCCTTCCACCAGCGACCACGACGTGAAGATTGTGATGCTGGCCAATAATACGAGCACATACACGGATTACTTCAGCCTGCTCGGCCTGAAGCTTGCCGGACAGCAGACGCCTACCGCTACTTCCGGGGCCGACGTCTACCAGTTCTCGACGAACCTGCTGACCGGGCTCAGCCCCGCCATATGGGAGAATGATTCGGATTACCTGATCGACCCCCATGTTCCGTCGAAGTGCCACTCCAGCCGAGTCGTCTATGGCGACGGTCCCGATCTGGGCCTCATGCGGGACACCTCGCCGATTCCCGCGCAGTTCGCAGCCGGGAACTACGCCAACCACAGATACGGCGCGAACCTCTTGTTCTATGACGGACATGTGAGGTTCGTGCAGGTGAGCGGCCGTAGTGGCCAGATTCCCAACGAGGACACCGGTAGCGCCACGGACGCGAACAACCAGGCCCTTTACTATGATCCTGACGTGTATTCGGACGACCCCGACTTAGTCTTAGTCGGCACTGCGTATCAGCCGTCGCCCAGTTTGTACCAGGACGGCATGGATAAGGACTGCAACTTAGGCAATTTCATACAGCCTGCCAAAAACGCGGCCCCCAAGGATCAGGACATAGACTATCCCGGTCCCGGTACTACCTTAGCGATACCTGTGAACGGCGCCTGGTGGGATGGTGCTGACCCAGTGCACCCAACACAGCAACCCGTGCCCTGACGCTCGGCTCTGAAGCTGATGCGGGGCGGCCGCGCCCTTAACAGGTGTAGCCGCCCCGCGTTGTTTTCGGTGACCGCACCTGGGCGGCTGTTGGATGGTTCAGACGCGGGGAACCGCGAGCCTGCCCCAGAGAGCGCCGACCGGCCTACTCCCTTCAGGGGGCCACTGCGTCCACACTGACAGCCCCCGGGCGTGTGATCTGCCTCCACGAACGCATGGCCATAGAACTCGCCGACCGGGTGGCCACGCGGCTTTTCAAACAGAACAACCGCACTTTCATGGAAACTTTTTACAGCGAGAAGCGCGTCGCCTCCGAATGGATCTGAGGCTCATCCCCTCCTTGGCGCCATCCCTACCTTCCCGCCGCCTTCCTTGGTCCTTGGCGGCTGCTTCGTGGTAACATGGCAGTTTTGCTCTGGACGCGTGCTTCTTCTCTTCCGGTGGCTCCGTGGCGCAGGTTCCACACTCCCTCGGCTTCAAGCTGGCGCTCGGCTGGCGCGAGCAGCAGAGACGCGGGGAGCTTCCGCCTTACGACGGCGACCTCTACGAGTACCTCCGGCAAAACGGCCTGGATTACATCGAGTTCAGCGTGGGTGCCTGCCTGGACCGGGGCGAGGTCTCGCTCTTGCGGCAGGAGGCGTTCGCATGCGCGGACGCAGGCCTCGCCGTATCGCTGCATCCTTACCTGGGGGCGCCTTACAACCCCGCTTTGTTCGGGGAGGCGCCCGAGGCAGTTCGGGCGCTTGAGGCCGTGCTTGCGGCCGGTTCAACGGCCTCTGAGGTCACAGGCTCTCTGACGCGGCTCGTGGTGCACCCAGCCAGCATCTCGTACCAGGCCGCTGCCGGGGATATGGCAGCTCTGCGCCGCCTGCTCCTCGCCCGCTCGCAGGCTTTCTTTGCTGCTGCCGAGGAGCGGCTGACGCGGCTGCCAAAGGTTCGCGCAGTGGTTGAGCACCAGGTCCCGCCGGCGCCGGGGGAGGCCATCATCCGGATCGGGGACACTTACGCGGAGCTGCTCGAAGCGGTGCGGAACGTGAGCCTGGGGCTCTGCTGGGACACCGGGCACTACCTCCTCAGTGTCCGCCGATGCGGACAGAGCGTGGTACCCCTCGACGAGTTCCTGCGGCGTGTTGAGGCTGTGCACCTGCATGACGTGGTGGGCGAGAGCGACCATCAGATCATCTCCCCAAGGTCGTCCCAGCTCAGGGACTACGTGTGCATGCTCCGGGAATCAGGGTTCAGCGGGGGCATCACGCTTGAGTACTCCACCGAGGCCATCCGCGCGGCCGGCAGCTTGGAGCGAGTCGTAACTGAATCCGTCGCCGCTTTGTCATCCTGGGTCGCATGACGGGCGCAGCGGGGCTTGCCCAGGCTCCGGGGCCTGCCTGATGTGCGGACGTCTGTCCTTTGCGTGCCGGGATGCCGCAGGCCAGAGGGGATTAGCGCAAAGGCGGCCCGCGTGCTATGCTGATGCGGCCGGACGGTGGATGTCTGATTCCCAGAGGCAAGCCTTCAACAGGAGCCCGGAGCGTGGGACACAGAATAGCGGTCTTGGGGGGAGGGAGCGTCTATGCGGCAGGCATCGTTCGCACGCTGGTTGATCGTGCCGAGCAGATGGCCGGTTCAAGCCTCGTCCTGGAGGACGTGCGGCCGGAGCGGCAGCAGACGATCCTCGCGCTTGGCAGAAACCTGATCCGCGCGCGAAGGGCGGACTTGAGGATCAGCGCCACGCTGGATCTGGAGGAAGCGCTGGACGGCGCGGACTTCGTCATTACGTGCTTCCGGATCGGCGGCCGCGAAGCGCTGAAGCTGGACGTGTCTATCCCGGCCAAGTATGAGATCTACGGCGACGAGACCTCGGGCCCGGGCGGCATATTCTTCGCCTTGCGCACGGTTCCGGTCGTGGTGGACATCGCGCGGCGAATGGAGCGGCTCTGCCCCCGCGCTTTCCTCATCAACTATGCAAACCCCACGGGGTTCGTCACCGACGCTGTGCGCCGCACCAGCTCCATTGAGGAACTGTCGCTTTGCAGCGGGTTCCTGGGCGTTGCTCAACTTGTGGAGCAATTCCTCGGCTATCCGGCCAAGGACGTGGTGGCCATCACGGCCGGCGTCAACCACTTCACCTGGCTGCTCCACGCCTACGTCAACGGCAAGGACATGGCGCCGGACCTCGTCCGAAAGCTGGCCGAGACGGACCACAGCACATCCGGCTGGTCCTGGCAGCGGAGCGTGGACATTGCGCGCGCTTATGGGCTCACGCCGATCCCCGGCGGCCACATGGTTGACTACTTCTTCCGAAGTGAGACGGTCGCGCGGCAGAAGGAGGTGAGGCACTGGGGCCTTGGCGGTCCTGGCGAAGCGCATTCAGTCGTGTGGAAGCACTACGAGGAGTTGGCGCAGGCCGAGGACCCGCAATTCGACATGTCCATCCCCGGGATTCACCACTTCATCGGCTCTGTCAGCGACCTCGCGGTGGACGTGGTTGTTTCGATCGCCACCGATGCGCGCAAGGTCGTCGCCGTCAATCTTCCCAACGTGGGCCAGATCGCCAACTTGCCCCACGGAGAGATCGTCGAGGGCCCGGCCCTCATCGGCGCCTTCGGGGCGCTGCCCATCGCCGTCGGCAACCTTCCCGAGGCTGTGCTGCCGATGACGGAGATGCTCTCGCGCAGCCGAAAGCTGGCCGTAGACGCCGCCCTCAGCGGAGACAAGCAGACGCTGCTCTACGCCCTCATGAGCGACCCGCTCGTGGACTCCCTTCCCAAGGCGCAGCAACTGATGGAGGAGATGCTGGCGGCGCAGGCCCAGTGGCTTCCCCAGTTTGCCCGGTAGGTGGCACCTCCGGAGCGCTCGGTATAATGTCGCGTCGCCATCTTCCTGTGGACCCCGGTTGGGAGGCGTTCCATGGTTGAGGTCAAGTCGTACTACTACGATAAGCTGAGCTGGCCCGAGATTAGGGAGGCCGCTGCGCAGAGACGGGTCATCGTATTGCCCGTCGGCTCGACGGAGCAACACGGCCCGCACCTGCCGCTGGATGTGGACAACTTCCTATGCCAAAGCGTCTGCACGGGCGCGGCTCAGTTGGTGCCCGGCGACATGCTGCTAATGCCGCCGCTGAGTTACGGTTTCAACTGGCACCATATAGACTTCCCCGGCACGATCGGCATCGCGTGGGACAACTACGTGCGCTTCCTGCTGGACATTGTGCGGAGCGTGGCCCACCATGGATTCAGGAAGGTGCTGATCGTGAACGGACATGGCTCCAACCGGCCGCTCATAGAGGTGGTCGCCCGCCAGGCGACCATGGACAACGAGGTCATCTGCGCTGCGCTTAACTACTTCGAGCTGGCCAAGGGCGTGATGGGCCGGCTGCGCGAATCCCCCAAAGGGTGGGTGGCGCACGCCGACGAGATCGAGACGTCCATGTACCTCCACCTGCGGCCGGAAGGCGTGCGCAAGGAGCTGGCTGCCCCGGAGAATAACATGCTGCCATCGGAGTTCTGGTGGCAAGACCTGGAGGATGGCGGCAAGATCGCCATGATGGAATGGTGGAGCACGTTCAGCCACACGGGCGTGCTGGGCGACCCGACGCTGGGCTCCGCTGAGAAGGGCGAAGCCCTCTACAGCGCCTGCACGAGTGAACTGGCTAAGCTGATCCGCGAGTTCAAAGAAAGGCCGATCAGGCCCCGCGAGGATCATCACTGAACCCAGGCGGTATGGTCCCGGCGGCCGCTGGTGAAGGGCTACGATACCTACCCGGCCCGCGCCAACCGGCGAGCTACTTCCAGGAGCGCGGCGATCTTCTGCTCGTCAGCCAAAGATTCAAGGCTAAACGTAATCTCCCTGGGGCCAAAACCGGCATAGTGCTCATACATCTCGACAAGCTCCGGCGCGGAAAGCGCGCGAACGTCCCCAGGACGGATGCGCAGCGTGAAGAGCGCCGGGCAGGAACGCTTGAGGACCTCCGGGGGCAGGTACTGGTCCACACCCGGGTCGTAGGAACCTATCTGCGCCTCCAGGAGCAGAGGCATGTGCTCTTCCCGCAGAAGCTCGCTGTGCAGGCTGCGCCACGTGGCCGAGAGGCCCTGGTACATCATGTTCCAGGCGGGAAGCACCAACTGGCGGAACTTGTCCGGGGGAAAGATGCCCGCGAAGTCGTCCGGCAACCAGCGCGGCCCGGGTGAAAACGCCTGACCTGTGTGCTCGTGGAGCGCGTGGCAGTAGTTCAGCGCGCTCCTGACACAAAAGGCCAGCAGCCTGTGGGCCCGCGCTGCGTCCTCGTACGGCAGCAGGAAAAACCCCTGCCCCATCAGCAGGACGGCGGTCGTGACAGGGCCCTCGAAGT
>Ga0315289_10003013_pt1 | contig 25615 bp, 26 predicted proteins | sample YL17G11_40_MG_FD_203452 | JGI IMG/M metagenome (GOLD analysis project Ga0315289, IMG submission 203452) | Sediment microbial communities from Yellowstone Lake, YNP, Wyoming, USA - YL17G11_40 | ecosystem: Environmental > Aquatic > Freshwater > Lake > Sediment | place: USA: Wyoming | collected...
CCTTAGTGAAATGACCGATAGCCGGGTTAATTTAACCGAGCTTGTGGCTAAACTAATTATTAATGGAAGAGACCTTATCGGCGGTATTGAACATATGTTTTCGCGTATCGAAGGTTCCTGTTCGCTGCTAATATTAAAGGAAGAAGGGATTTATGTTGCCCGGGATAGATATGGTTATACGCCTTTGGTTGTGGGTCAAAGAAATAAAGATTGGGCTGTGACTACCGAGACTACTGCCTTTAACAATTTAGGATTTAAGATTAAAAAATACCTTCAGCCGGGTGAGATAATTCTTATTGATAAAAAAGGATTAAAATCTAAGCGCAAAGGCGGTGACATTAATCAGATCTGCGCATTTTTATGGATTTATACCGGTTTTCCTGCTTCTTCTTATGAAGGAATAACAGTAGAAATGGTCAGGGAAAGATGCGGGATGTTTTTAGCTAAAGATGATAATATTAAAAAAGATGTGGTATCAGGTATTCCGGATTCTGGGACCACGCATGCCATTGGTTATGCTATGGAGTCAAAAGTTCCTTTTCGAAGATGCTTGGTGAAATATACTCCAGGCTTTGACCGTAGCTACACTCCACCTTCCCAAGAAACGCGTGACTTAATTGCCAAAATGAAGCTTATACCTATTCAGGAGATAGTGAAAGGTAACCGTCTGGTTATTTGCGACGATTCTATAGTTCGGGGCACACAATTTAAGAACTACACCATCCAAAAACTTTTAGAAACCGGGGCTAAAGAAATTCACTTAAGAATTGCCTGTCCGCCTTTAATGTTTCCCTGCAAATTTAATTATTCCACCCGCAGCATCCACGAATTAGCTGCGCGTCGGGCAATAAAGGCAATCGAAGGCAGGGATACGTCAAATGTTAAAGAATACCTGGATGGGGGCTCTTTAAAATACAAAAAGATGGTGCAATGGATTACGAAAGACCTGGGTGTCACGACCATAAAATATCAAAAATTGAATGATATGGTTAAGGCAATAGGTTTACCAAAAGAAGAGCTTTGTTTATATTGCTGGACAGGGAGGCAGCCTTAATGAAAAGGTTGACTTATAAAAAAGCCGGCGTCGATATTAAGGGGGCTACTACGTTTAAAAGCAGGATAAAGCCCTTAGTCAGAAAATCTTTCCGCAGAGAGGTTTTACGGGATATCGGCGGTTTCGGAAGTTTCTTTAGATTTCCCAAAGAAAAATATAAAGACCCGGTTTTAGTTTCTTCTTCGGATGGAGTAGGGACAAAACTAAAGATTGCGGTTTTGGCAGATAAGCACGATACTGTAGGGATTGATGCCGTGGCAATGAATGTTAATGATATCCTCTGCTGCGGCGCTGAGACACTCTTCTTTTTAGATTACATCGGTTTTAGCAAACTGGATTCCGATATTTTGGTTGAGGTAGTCAAAGGCATAAATAATGGCTGTATCCAGGCAGGTTGCGCTTTAATCGGCGGCGAGACTGCCCAGATGCCGGGAATGTATAAAGAGGGCGATTATGACGTTGCGGGTTTTTGCGTGGGCGCGGTGGAGAAGGACAATATAATTGACGGCTCAAAAATAGAAGTCGGCGATGCAGTAATCGGTTTAGAGTCAAACGGCCTTCACTCAAACGGGTTTTCGTTGGTAAGAAAGGTATTTTCCCAGAATGAATTAAAGAGAATGTCAGATGAGTTACTCAAACCCACGCGTATTTATGTTAAACCAGTTTTGTCTTTGTTAAGGGTTAAGGATTATGGGTTAAGGGTTAAGGGAATTGCCCACATTACTGGCGGAGCATTCTACGATAAAATTGCCAGGATTTTACCCAATAATGTAAACGTAAGAATTTACAAGGATTCCTGGCAGGTGCCCAAAATTTTTAAGCTCATTCAGAACAAAGGCGGCATCGAAGATAAAGAAATGTATCATACCTTTAATATGGGCGTGGGAATGGTGTTGGTGGTTGCGCCTGGCTCGGAAAAATCTATCATTGCAAAACTTGCTGAATTTAAACTTAAATCCTGGATTATCGGTGAGGTTGTAAAAGGAAAAAAGGAAGTAGAGATCGTATAAAGGGACTGACCCCGAAAGGTCTAAATCTGATTGTTCTTAGGGGTCTGTCCCTAGACTGATAGCAATGTATTTGTCAAATTCAGAACTCCGACAATTAGATTTGCTTAAGAAAAAAAGTCCTTCAGAGCGGTTTGCTTTTATGTTACAGCTCATTGAGGAACAGTTAGAGGCAATGAAAGCAGGGATAAGATATAGAAACCCCAAGATTAGCGATAAGGAATTGAAAAAATGCCTGAAAGAAAGAATGCTAAAAATTTATTCCTGGAAACGTTAGATTGGATTTGCCAGAAATTAGAGTTTATAGACATTTCTTATATGATCACTGGTGGCTCAGCCGTTGGTTTTTGGGGACACATCAGGACTACTATGGATATAGATATGGTGATTCAGCTGCACGCTAATCAAATAGATGCTTTTTTAGAGTCCATAAGAAACGAAGCCTATGTAGATATTCCGAAAGCAAGAAATGCTGTGCAGGGTAAGTATATGTTCAACATAATACCCAATGAGACCTTGTTTAAAGTTGACATCATACCATTGGATGAAACCAATAATTATGAGATGCGCAAATTCGGGCGCAGAATAAGAATAAATTTTCAGGGCAGAGAAATTTACATAATCAGCCCGGAGGACCTCATTATATCGAAGCTTATTTGGAGTAAAACAGCAGGCGGTTCAGAAAAACAAATTGCAGATTGCGAAAGTATATGGAAAATAAATCAGGAAAACATTGATACAGATTATATAAAACAGTGGATTGATGTGCTGAATATAAAAGAAGAATTTAACAAACTCACTTTAATTTAATGTCACTTTAAATACGGGTTATAACTTACTATAAATGAGAATCTTAGTCATCGGTTCAGGCGGCAGGGAGCACGCGTTAGTTTGGGAATATGAATAAACTAATTATACCAATTTTTGTGATAGCGATAATTGTGGCAGGAATCTGTGTAGCTTTTGCTCAGCCTCTAGGAAAATGTGGTGACGGCATTTGCGATGACTTTGAAAAAGCGCATCCGGATTTGTGTCCAGAGGATTGTAAATCTCAACAATCAACAGCAACGCCTGCAACTGCAAGTATAATCGTTAATTACTCAAAAGAGCTCGGAAATTTTAGCCCGTATTTATTTGGCATAAATATAAAGAGAACCGGTGGCCTTGAACTCGTGCAAGCTGCTGGTTTTAAAATAATTCAATTGTTAGAAGGCGATTTTTTAGAATTAGACAAACTGATTTCATCAATTTTTGAACACGGTGCAGAACCAATGGTGACCATGCCGATGCCACCTAGCGACCGAAAACCTTCGGATATGGATGCCTATGTTGCTTCTCTCAAAAAAATCGCCACGCATTTTAAAAACACCAAATGGCCGAATAATGGTAAGGTAAGACTTTTGCGTTTTGCCAATGAGCCGGATAACGCGCAATTTTGGCATAGCAGTAAACAAGACTTCTTTGAAACTTATGCCGCAGTTCTCAAAGCATTAAAATCAGTAGACCCTTCTTTTATCCTTGATGGCCCTGGCTTTATGATTGGAGTTGATGGTCAGCTACCCGGTTCTCCTTGCTGGGTTTCTGATTTTCTGGAATATATGAGTAAGAACAATGCACCGGTAGATTTGTTTTCCACTCATCTTTATTCACCGGTTCCCTACTCGTTTTATGAGAATTTTGGCATATTGCAGAATGAATTAAAAAAATACCCCAGTCTTAGTCCGATATACGGCACTCCCAAACTTGCTAATGACGAATGGAATATCAAGCTTGGCGATATCTGGAGCGGCTCATATTCTAAACAGTTTGACATGTCTTGGGCAGCAGCGGCGCAAATGAACTCTCTTATCAATATGATTAAACAAGGGTTGACGCTTTCTGTTCCTATGGCTGGGGTTGATATAGCAAAGTTTGGAGGTCATGATTTTCTTTTAGTTGATTGCAATGGCAATGGCAAGCCTGTTTACTATGCTTATAAAGGATTGAGCTGGCTTTGTAATACCGCTAGATTATCAACCGAAGGTGACGACCATATGAATTTTGCCGCTATTGCCGGGAAAAAAGATAATCAAATTGTAGTTGTGCTTTCTAATTATGATATAAAAACATACATGGATAAATACCCAGAGATACCTCCTCCTTTTCTTCCTAAGGATTCCAAGCCTCCTGATAAAATAGAGTATGATAATTATGTTTCTAAATTCGGCGAGCCAAAAGTTTATAATAAATATGGTTTAACTTTAAACAATCTTCCCTGGAATCCGTCTCAGGAGATTATTTACGAAAGATATTTGGTGGATGATAATCACAAGCTTGATTTAGTACAGACAAAAACCGTCAAAGGAGATAAGACGCTTTCTTTTGCAGGTGATATTACAGCTCCCTCTGTAGAGATAATAAAAGTATACCTAAAATGAGGATTTAATAAATATGAAAATCTTGGTTATTGGTTCAGGGGGCAGGGAGCACGCTTTGGTATGGAAGATAGCGCAGTCTAAATTGGTGGATAAGATTTTCTGCGCGCCGGGGAATGGCGGGATTTCACAGCAGGCAGAGTGCATTGACATAAAGGCAGAAGATATCCCTAAATTATTAGATTTTGCCAGAAAAGAGAAAATAGATTTAACTGTAGTTGGCCCGGAAGCGCCTTTAGCCCAAGGAATAGTTGATGAATTCAGTAATTATAAATTAAAAATATTCGGCTCAAATAAAAAAGCAGCACAATTAGAGTCGAGCAAAGTTTTTGCCAAACAGTTGATGGCGAAATACAGAGTTCCTACAGCTGACTTTAAAATCTTTGATAATTCTGATGAAGCTAAAAAATATATCGAGAACAAAGGTACACCTTGCGTAGTTAAGGCTGATGGCTTAGCCCAGGGTAAAGGGGTAATCGTAGCCAAGACTATTGATGAGGCTAAGCAGGCAGTAACCTCGATAATGCAAGAGAAAATTTTTGGTGATTCAGGAAATAAAGTGATTATTGAGGATTGTTTAGAAGGTCAAGAGGCATCGATTATTGTACTTACGGATTCCAAAGAAGTTATACCTTTATCCTCCAGTCAGGACCATAAGCGAATTTTTGATAATGACACCGGCCCTAACACCGGAGGAATGGGCGCTTATTCACCTGCGCCGGTAGTTAGCCCTGAATTGTTTAAGGAGATATTGGATAAAGTAATATATAGGACAATAGACGGATTAGTAAAAGAAGGTATTGATTATAGAGGCGTTCTATATGCCGGAATTATGATTACTAAAGACGGGCCAAAGGTTTTAGAATTTAATGTCCGATTTGGCGACCCTGAGACCCAGGCAATATTTCCCCGCTTGAAATCAGACCTATTAGAGGCAATGTTAGCCGCAACCGAGACAAAATTAAGCAAACTCCTAAATTCAGGCGGTCTTTCCTGGGATAATCGGGCTTGTGTTTGCGTGGTATGCGCTTCGGGAGGTTATCCCGGCGAATATGAAAAAGGCAAGGAAATATTCGGACTGGCTGAGGCAGCAAAGATGAAAGATATAGTGGTATTTCACGCAGGAACTAAAGAACTCAGGAACTCAAAGCAACCAAAAATTGTAACTAATGGTGGGAGGGTTCTTGGCGTTACTGGATTAGGCGTTACTATAAAAGAAGCAATTAATAAAACATATCAGGCAGTAGAAAAGATTAGTTTTGAAGGTATGCATTATCGCAGGGATATAGGTAAGAAAGCACTCTAAATCCAGGGACGGTTCTCATTGAGAACCGTCCCTAAGATAGGAGGATTTATGGGTAAGCCAATAAGTATTATCATGGGTAGTCAATCGGATTTAAAAATCGTAAAAGAAGCAATTGACTTATTAAAAGAGTTTAAGGTGAATTTTGAGGTAAAGGTTTTATCCGCCCATCGCAGCCCTAAAGAGTTAGTTGAATACGTTGAAGGAGCTCCGAAGGGGGGAATAAAGGTTTTTATTGCTGCTGCAGGCGGTGCTGCTGCTTTAGCCGGAGTCATTGCTTCGCATACCAGGCTGCCGGTTATCGGTATTCCCATTGAAACAAAGAGTCTGAAGGGTTTAGATTCATTATTATCTACGGTGCAGATGCCGGCAGGAATTCCAGTGGCGTGTATGGCTATTGGAAAGGCGGGCGCCAGGAATGCAGCCATATTTGCTTTGGAAATATTAGGTATTAGCGATAACTCAATCAGTTCAAAATTATGTAAATATAGAAATAAAATGCGCGCGAAGAGCAAGAAAATTAAAATTAAGTTATGATTTCCACCAAAATAGTAAAGTTAGACCCGCTAAATCCTCAACAGGCCTATCTTCGGGAAGCAGCGGATGTTTTAAGGGACGGCGGACTGGTAATTATACCTACAGAAACAGTTTACGGCATAGCAGCTGATATGTTAAACGATAAGGCATTGGATAGATTATACGAAATCAAAGAAAGACCGAAAGACAAATCTTTTTCTCTGCATATAGATGAAAAAAGAAAAATCGAAGAATTCGCCAGAGCCATACCGGTTTCTGCCTATAAACTTATAGACAAATTTTGGCCCGGGCCGTTGACATTGGTACTTGAATCAAAAAAAGGCGCAGGTAATATTGGTGTGCGTATGCCGGATAATGAAATTGCCCTAAGTATAATTGCACAGGCAGGCGTGCCGGTAGTTTGCCCCTCGGCAAATATCTCCGGAAAGCCGGCGCCGATAAATTTTGACCAGGCGATCAAAGATTTAAATGGATTGGTCAATTTTGCCATAGATGCAGGCAGCACTAAGTTGCAGGTTGAGTCTTCGATTGTAGATTTAACGGTTGTGCCGCCAAAGATTTTGCGGGAAGGGGCAATAAAAAAAGAAGATATTCTAAATATAGTCCAGAAAAAAATTATCCTCTTTGTCTGTACCGGAAATTCCTGCCGTTCGGTAATGGCCAAGGCCCTCTTAGAAAAGATAATGAAAGAAAAAAACAGGGGTGATGTCGAAGTTCTATCCGCAGGTATAATGATGCTGGGTGGAATGGGTGCAACAGAATCCACAAAAGAGATTTTAAAAAGAGAAGGTATGGATGCGTCCGGACATATTTCACAAAGAGTAACCCAGGATATGATTAAGAAGTCAGATATGATATTGGTGATGGAACAATTACACGAAAAAACAATCTTGGAAATAACCCCCGAGGTAAAAAATAAGCTTTTTTTATTAAAAGAATTTGCTAAAATAAGCGATAATGGTTTCGATATAGCTGACCCGATAGGTAAACCCCTGCAATTTTACGAAAATACCTATGCAATAATCAAAGAAGCCATAGAGAAGATAAGCAGTATAATATGAATCCCGCACCTTTTTAGGTATTCAAAAATACCAAAATACTCGAATAAAAGAAAAGGTGCGGGATGAATAAAAGAAAAGGTGCGGGATGAAACGTATAATTATAGCTTCCGATCACGCGGGATTTGTCCTGAAAGAAAAATTAAAACCTTACCTGGAAAGAAAGGGCTTTAAAATAAAAGATTTGGGCGCTTATTCGAAAGAGAGCTGCGATTATCCAAATTTTGCTTATGCCTTGGCTAAACAGATATCTCGGGCAAAATTCAAGATGGGCATCCTGATCTGTAAAAGCGGTATCGGCAATTCCATTGTCGCAAATAGGCTTGCCCGCGTACGCGCGGCATTGTGTTATAATGTAAAAGCAGCCCGGCTTTCCCGCCAACACAACAACAGTAATGTGCTGGTGTTAGGTTCTAGCTTCGTGAATGCAAAATTAGCCAAGAGAATCGCAGGGATTTGGTTAAGTACAAAATTCCACGGCGGCAGGCACAAGAGGCGCCTGAATCAGATAAAAGATATCGAGAAAGAGATAAGGAGTTAGAGAAAGTGACCCATTCGACTTCGCTCAGGGTCATCCTGAGCGACTGAAAGGAGTCGAAGGATGAAGCATATAAAGAATATCGATCCGGAAATTTACGATGTAATAAAGAATGAGATTAAAAGAGAGGAAGAAAATCTAGAGTTGATTGCTTCTGAGAATTTCGCTTCTCTTGCCGTGCTTGAGGCGCAAGGCTCGGTTCTTACCAATAAATATGCCGAAGGTTATCCCCGTCAGCGCTGGTATGGCGGATGCGAATATGTAGATGAGGCTGAAGCGTTGGCCATTGAACGGGCAAAAAAACTCTTTGGAGCTGAGCATGTCAATGTCCAGCCGCATTCGGGAACGCAGGCGAATATGGCGGTTTATTTTGCCGCGCTAAAATTAAAGGATACGATTTTAGCCATGGATTTAGCGGCAGGCGGGCACTTAACGCACGGTCATCCTCATAATTTTTCCGGTATGTTTTATAATGTGGTCGGCTATGGCCTGGACCGCAAGACCGAAACCTTGGACTACGATAAAATCCTGGATCTGGCAAAGAAACATAAACCCAAAATGATTGTAGCAGGGGCCTCTGCATATCCCAGAAAGATAGATTTTAAACAATTCCGTAAGATTGCCGATAAGGTGGGCGCGTATCTTTTTGTGGATATGGCACACATCGCAGGTCTTGTGGCAGCAGGCATCCATCCTTCACCTGTGCCTTACGCGGAATTTGTTACCTCCACCACCCATAAGACACTGCGCGGGCCGCGGGGAGGTTTTATTATCTGCAAAAAAGAATTTGCCAAAAAAATAGATTCCCTGGTTTTCCCGGGGATACAGGGCGGTCCTTTAATGCATATCATAGCTGCCAAGGCTATCGGCTTTCGCGAGGCAATGAGTCCGAAATTTAGAGCTTACCAGAGGCGGGTAGTAAAAAATGCCCGGGAGCTTGCCAGGGCATTAGCCAGGAATAATTTTCGTATTGTTTCCGGAGGCACTGATACGCATCTGCTGCTTGTGGATTTATCCGAGAAAGGCGTTACCGGAAGAGACGCATCTTTAATCTTAGAACAGGCTGCTATCACTGTGAATAAAAACCTCATTCCTTTTGATAAAAAAAGCGCTGCAGTCACCAGCGGTATTCGCCTGGGAAGCGCGGCTGTAACTACCCGCGGGATGAAAGAATTCCACATGCGAAAAATTGCCCGGTTTATAAACGAGGCGATAGACTCTAGCGATGACCCTAAGGCGCTCCTGGCGATTAGAAAAGAGGTTTTAAGTTTAACCAAAAGGTTTCCCTTGTATCCGGAGTTGCTAAAAGGAAGATGAAGAAAAAGATTGTTTCACATAGGCGTCCAAGCTGGGATGAGTATTTTTTAGAGGTTGCGAAGTTGGTTTCCAAAAGAGCCACATGTCTAAGGCGAAGCGTGGGTGCGCTCTTAGTAAAAGACAAAAGGATTCTGGCTACGGGCTATAATGGCGCACCTACAGGCTTAGCCCACTGTTTAGATATCGGTTGCCTTAGGGAAAAATTAAGGATTCCATCGGGAGAACGCCACGAACTCTGTAAGGCGTTACATGCTGAACAGAACGCGCTTATTCAAGCTTCCTTATACGGTATCCCTGTAAAAGGCAGCACCCTTTATGCGACTAACCAGCCCTGCGTTATCTGCGCTAAGATGTTGATTAATGCCGGCATAAAAGAGATTGTGATTGCAGAGGGTTATCCTGATAAAATGGCTATGGATTTCTTAAGGGAAGCGAAGATAAAAGTAAAAAGAGTTTCGAAATGAGATGCCCCTATTGCGGCTACAAAGAGGATAAGGTGGTGGATTCGCGCGCAACCGCTGAAGAGTCAGCGGTCAGGCGCAGGCGCGAATGCCTGAAATGCGGCAAGCGTTTCACTACCTATGAGTATGTCGAAGAGGTTTCTTTAATGGTGATAAAAAAAGACGGCAGGCGCGAACCTCTCGACCGCAAAAAGATTTTAGCCGGTATTATGAAGGCATGCGAGAAGAGGCCGATTAGCATGGAGAAGATGGAAGAGATTATTACGCAGGTTGAACGCGCCGTTCAAAAAAAATCCGACCGCGAGGTCTATTCGTCCCGCATCGGAGAGCTAGTTATGGAAAAATTAAAAGTGCTGGATGACGTGGCTTACGTCCGGTTTGCTTCGGTATATAGGCAATTCAAAGATGTGGGGCAATTTATGGTGGAATTAAAGGATATCCTGGGTAAAGAAAAGAAAAAGACTAAATAGAGAGGAGTAGAGTATCTATGGTAGAGATGGAATTAAATAAGATTGTAATTGACGAGAAAAGGCATGACCAACTCATAGTATTAAAAGAGAAAGACGGAGCGCGAATCTTACCTATTGTCATCGGTCTTGCTGAGGCCTCAGCAATAAAATTAAAGCTCAGCGGTTTTAATCCTCCGCGGCCATTAACCCACGATTTATTGCATTCTACGATTGAGAATTTAGAGGCCAGTATTGATAAAATTATTATTGATAAATTAGAAGAGAATACCTTCCATGCAAAGATAGTTCTAAAGAGCGCCTCCGGCTCAACAAAAATTATCGATGCCCGTCCCTCTGATAGTATTGCCCTGGCAGTTAGAGCGCATGCGCCCATATTTGTCGAGGACGATATCATCAAACAATCAGAGATATTTAATAAAGAGAAATAATTATATGGCGGTTTTAAAAATCCCTCTAAAAGACCAGAAGGCACTAAGGCCTGTTTATAGTTTTGCCAAAGCAAGAAAGGTAAAGCTTTATCTTGTGGGCGGGATTTTACGCGACCTGCTTTTAGGCAGAGAGAAACAAAATCCTGATTTTGATTTTTGTTTAAAAAGAGGTGCTGTAAGCTTTGGTAGGAAACTTACTAAAAAAATCAAAGCCGGTTTTGTGATTTTGGATAAAGAACACGGCGCATGCCGATTAATAAAACGAATAAAGGGTAAAACTTACACTTTTGATTTTACAGATTTTCGCGGAAAGACTTTAGCGGATGACCTCCTGCATCGTGACTTCACCATAAATGCCGTAGCCCTGGAATTAGAAAAGGCGTTTAGCCATAATAAGGATTTGCAAGATTTTCTTATTGATCCTTATGGGGGTAAGAGAGATTTAAAAGGAAAAATAATAAAGGTAGTTAATATTAAGGCATTTACCGAAGACCCCTTAAGAATATTACGCGCTTTTAGTCTTGCATGTATATTAGGTTTTAAAATAGATAGGGAGACTCTGAAATTAGCAAGATTAGAAAAGAGCAAGCTATCCAAGGTTTCAAATGAGCGTATCCGCGATGAATTATTTAAGATTTTTGACACCTTGAGTGCCTTTGATTATCTGGTTATGATGGATGAATTAAAAATCTTAAAAATAATTTTTCCTGAAATTGAGAGGATGCGCGGTGTAAAACAGGGGCCGTACCATCATCTTGACGTATGGAAGCACTCTCTGGAGACAGTTAAGCAGCTTGAGGGTTTAATTAAAGAAACCAAAAATAACCATGAAATCCAGGGTTATCTGAATGAATATATTTCGGGCGACAGAAAACGCAGGGCATTGATAACATTAGGCGCGCTTTTACATGATATAGGTAAACCTGCTGCCTTGCGCCACGAAAACGGTAAAACTAAATTTCACGGCCATGAAAGAATAGGCCTTAGGATTTGCGAAAATATTGCCAGGCGGCTTAAGCTCTCTTGCGATGAAATGAACTCTTTGCATAAGATGGTGTTGTGGCATTTAAGGCCAGGTTATATGGCAGACATTGAGGAACTTAGTCCTCGGGCTATCTTTAGGTATTTTCGCGACACCAATCGCGAAGCCGTAAGTATTCTTTTGTTATCCGTCGCTGACCAGCGCTCCACTAAAGGCAGGTTAACTACCAAAGAATCGCGAATTCACCATGAAAAAATAGTCTTTGGTTTGATTAAAGAATATTTTAGGAGATTAAAAGAAAAGAAGCTGCCGCGTTTGATAAATGGGGATGACCTGCTCAGAAAATTTAAATTAGAGCCCTCGCCGTTGATTGGTAAAATTTTATCCGAAGTAGAAGAACTACAGGCAATAGGTAAGATTAAAAATAAAAGCGAGGCGCTAAGAATAGCAGCCAGGCTCATAAAACTATGAATTTAAGAAAAATATATTTTACCCTAATTTTTATCTTAGGTCTGGTGGTGAGTTATAGCTCTGTCTATGGTCAGGTTACAGCGTCGGGTGTGCGTAAATTAATTATTTTTTATTCACCGGCCTGCCATAAATGCGCCGAAGTAAAAAATGATTTAATGCCAAAAATAAAAAAGGAGTTTAAAGACCAGATTACAATAGAATACCTAGATATCAACAATATTGAAAATTATAAGTTTTTGCTTAGTCTAAAAGAAAAATATATGAAGGATTTAGAAATAGTTATGCCTGTGTTTTATCTAGAAGGAAACTTTTTGAACGGAAGGGATGATTTAAGAAATAAACTTAGTAAATTTATTGTTAATGCTTTAAAAAGCTCTGGTAGAGAAGGACGTTTACCAGCGGTAGATTTGGTTATGCATTTTAAAAGCTTTACGCCAATTATTATTATCAGCGTAGGTTTGGTTGACGGAATCAACCCCTGCGCTTTTACCGTGATTGTGTTTTTTATCTCTTTTCTCGCCCTGCAGGGATACAAGAAAAAAGAATTAACCGTTATCTGTCTTTCTTTTATATTCGCCGTGTTCCTTACCTATCTTTTAATCGGCTTAGGCATATTTAATTTTCTTTATCAATTGAAGGGATTCTGGATATTAACCAGAATATTCAATATTTCAATCGGGATATTCAGTATTGTATTGGGGGTGTTGGCAATCTATGATTTTTTAAAATTCAAAAAAACCGGGGACACAGAAGGGCTGTTATTACAATTACCCCAGTCAATAAAGAACAGGATACATTACGTGATTGGGCTGCATTATAGAAAAACCCGGAAAGATATTTTTAGATTAGCGATAACCGCCTTGTTTACCGGATTCCTGGTATCAATCCTTGAGGCAATCTGCACGGGGCAGACGTATCTACCCACCATAACCTTTATCTTAAAAACAACCGATCTTAAATTGCAGGCCTTAGTGTATCTTTTGCTTTATAATTTTATGTTTATTCTACCTTTATTGATTATATTCTTCTTTGCTTTATTGGGCGCGACTTCAGGGCAATTCGCTCACTTTTTAAAGAGGCACCTTTTAGGTATAAAAATACTTATGGCGGTCCTGTTTTTTGGTTTAGGTATATTTTTAATCTGGAGGCCATAATGTTTAAGGTTTTTTTGTCCGTCCTTATTTTATCTTTTTCATTTAATTTATCGCAGTGTTACGCGGTAGAGGAAAAGGCGCCAGACCCTTATGCCTGGGATTTCGGCAGGGTCAAAGAAGGGCAGGTCTTAAAACATAATTTCGTTTTGAAGAATGAATTAAAAACCGCACTGAATATAAAAGATGTTAATACCTCTTGCGGGTGCACGGTTTCAAAGGTCAAAAAGAAAACCATTTTACCCGGTGAGGATACCTTAATAGAAGTCAGGTTTAATACCAAGGGTTATTCCGGGGCAGTCAAACAGTATATCTATGTTCACACAGACAGTCTTGACAATCCGGTTATCAGGTATATAATAAAAGCTGATATTCTAAAATAACTTTTGTGGGAGGGATGTAAGATGCTTTTTCTAAAATTAAGAATGTGGCTTTTGGTAGCTATCCTTTTTGGTATTGTTTACGCGGTTATTGTTATAATTGGTTCGTATCTGGGGATAACCAATTTCTATTTTTATCTCATACTCTCGTTGGCAATGATGCTTATTCAGTATATGATTGGTCCAAAGATTGTGGAATGGACTATGCGGGTAAAATATGTCAAAAGAGAAGAGTATCCCCGGCTATATCAGATAGTAGAGGGTTTAGCCGCGAGGGCAGGGATCCCTGTGCCGAGGATAGGTGTTGCCCAGATTTCGCTTCCCAATGCCTTTGCCTTCGGCAGGTCCATAAAAGACGGCCGGGTCTGTGTTACAGAAGGAATTTTGCGATTACTGAATGAGGATGAATTAAAAGCCGTGCTGGGTCATGAACTAAGCCATCTTAAGAACCGCGATGTTTTAACCATTATGCTCCTCTCGGTTATACCGATGATTATGTATCGTATTGCCTGGCAGTTTTTATTCTACGGGCGCAGGCGCGATGAGAGGGGCGGAAATACCGCTATTATAGGCCTGGTCGCATTCTTATTTTATTTTATCACTAACCTGCTGGTGTTATACGCTTCGCGCATCAGAGAGTATTTCGCAGACAGGGGCTCTGTGCTTTTGGGTAACCAGCCCTCAAGCCTTGCCTCAAGCCTCTATAAACTTGTTTATGGAGCTGCGCGCATGAATAAAGAGTCCTTGAAAGAGGTGGAAGGTTTAAAGGCATTTTTTATTAATGACCCTTCCTGTGCGCTGAAAGAAATTAGAGAATTAAGCCAACTTGATTTGGACAAGAGCGGAACGCTCGATGCCAATGAATTGGAGCAGTTAACGACCAAAAAAATACGTTTAGGTTTTGGCGATAGGTTATTAGAAGTGTTAAGCACCCACCCTAATATGCTAAAGCGCATAAAACAGCTCTCCGAATACAAGGTTTAGCCCCCATTTTCTTTAATTGATACATTCGGCGACCTGCACTTTATAGAGGTCGCACTCAGTATCAACACTGAGCATAATTAAGCGATTAAAATAATCTTGAATATAAGTTGAAATCTATATGCGAATGTGTTGACAGAAAAAAAGTTATAGGATATAATTATAACTCTATGGAACTGAATGAAATCCTACAACAGAGAAGGGCTAAATTAGAATCCCTTAAGGCAAAAGGTATACCCATTTACGGTACTGTTGACCATTCCCGGATAAATATAGGGGTTATACTGGGTGACTTCCAGGAAGGTAAAATTGTCACTATTGCCGGCAGGGTTATGGCTAAACGCTCCCACGGTAAAGTATTATTTTTAGATTTAAGGGATGCTACCGGAAGAATACAGCTTTATATTAAGGAAGATTATTTGGGCAAGGAACAATTTCTTGCCTTCGAAAATGTGGATATCGCCGATATAATAGAGGTAAAAGGCGAACTCTTTAAGACCCATAGCGGCGAGCCTACGGTTAAAGTGCAAGGGTTTGCTCTGATTGCCAAGGCCTTAAGACCCTTGCCTGAGAAATGGCATGGTTTGAAAGATATAGATTTGCGTTACCGACAGCGCTATTTAGATTTAATTGCCAATGAAGAGGTGCGCAAGGTATTCCTGCTACGCTCTCGGATTATCAAAGCTGTCAGGGATTTCCTGGATGAGAATGGGTTTCTAGAGGTTGAAACGCCGATGATGCACTCAATTGCCGGAGGTGCGGCAGGCAGGCCTTTTAAAACCCACCACAATGAATATGACTTAGATTTATATTTAAGGATTGCGCCGGAACTGTATCTGAAACGGCTTTTAGTGGGCGGTCTGGATAGCGTGTATGAGATAAACCGCTCTTTTCGTAATGAAGGCGTATCCGCAAGACATAATCCTGAATTTACTATGTTAGAGGTTTACAAAGCTTATGCAAATTATGAAGATATGATGAAACTCGCCCAGGATTTAATTATTTTTGTGGCTCATGAAGCAAGAGGAACCGCAAAAATTGTTTATCAGGGAAAAACCGTAGATTTAACTCCTCCGTGGCAGAAGCGCTCTTTTTCGCAGATGGTTAAAGAGAAATTTAATATCGAGCCCGGCGATGAAGTTTCGGCTATGTTAAAGAAATTACAAGCCAAGGGGTTTGCCAAAGATAAGGCGCGCCTTAGCCGTTCTCAGGTAAATAAGATAATCGAGGAGATATTAGAGGAGGATTTGAACCCCGTTAGAAACACCACGCAGACAGGTAGTAATAAAGTAGTTTCTAACGGGGTGAATGTAGGCCCGACCTTTGTTACGGATTATTTTACGAATTTATCTCCTCTGGCTAAGAGCAAAAAAGACAACCCCCGGATTTGCGAGAGATTCGAGTTGTTTATAGCAGGACTTGAGCTCGGCAATGCCTACTCAGAGTTAAATGACCCTATTGAGCAAAGGAAGCGTTTCGAGGAAGAGATTAAGGAATTAAATGCCGATGAAAAAAAGAAAGTCGATGATGATTATATATTGGCCCTGGAGCACGGTATGCCTCCTGCTGGCGGTCTGGGGATTGGCATAGATAGGTTAGTGATGCTGCTTGCAGATCAGCCGTCCATCAGGGATGTAATTTTGTTTCCGCTGTTAAGACCTGAGAAGTAGGGACAGTCCCCTTCGGGGACAGTCCCTGTATAGGAAATATGAAGACTGAGCTATTCATAAGCCGGCGATATTTACTCACAAAAAGAAAAGAGAAATTTATTTCCCTGATCAGCATTATTTCTATCCTGGGAGTGGCAATAGGCGTTGCGGCCTTGATTGTGGTTATTGCCGTAATGACTGGTTTTGACCAGGACCTTCGCGATAAGATTGTGGGTAACTATTCGCATATTACTTTAACCGGTTTTAAGGCAATAGATAATGATGAATACGAGCAGTTATTCAAAAAGATTGCGCAAAATCCGCACATAAAAGGCATAAGCCCTAATATTCAAGGTCAGGTATTAGTTAAGGAAGGGGATAGATTTTTCGCAATAGGTTTAAGAGGCATAGACCCCTCTACAGAAACTAAAGTGACCAAGCTCAAACAATACATTAGCGCAGGAGATATTAATAGCTTAGGCAATGGCGGCGTGATTATCGGCAAGGAATTAGCTTTGTATATGGGCTTAAGGTTAAATTCTAACATTATGGTTTATTCACCGTTGGGTAAACAGTATAATCTGAAAGTAGTAGGCATCTTTAATTCCGGGATGTACGATTATGACATTAACCTTATGTTCGTGCATTTAAAGAGCGCTCAAGAGATTTTGGGTCTGCAGAATCAGATAAGCGCCATAGCCATAAGGCTTGATAACCTTTATACAGCCGATAAAGTGAGACGGGATTTATCCGCTGTTTTAGGCCCCGGTTACAGCTTGAAGACCTGGATGGAGGCAAATCAGAATTTCTTTGCCGCCCTGAAATTGGAGAAATTAACCATGTTTATCATCTTAACATTAATCATATTAGTTGCATCTTTTAACATCGTGAGCACTCTGATCGTTATGGTGGTGGAAAAGACCAAGGATATCGGCATATTAAGGGCCCTGGGTATGACTTCTTCCGGCATAAGAAAAATTTTCACCTTAGAAGGCCTGCTCATCGGAATCCTCGGTATACTTTTGGGCACATTGGGCGGGGTGCTGCTGTGCGGTTTGCTTAAAAAATACCAGTTTATAAAATTGCCTCGGGATATATATTATATTGACAGGCTGCCGGTATCTATAGAGCTTTGGCCGGACATTGTTTTGATTACCCTGGCTGCAATGGTTATTGTTTTAATCTCGACCATATACCCGGCTGCAAAAGCATCGCAATTAAAACCGGTTGAGGCATTAAGGTACGAGTAAAATGTTAGAGGCTAAAGATATTCATAAGGTTTATAATAACGGCAAAAAAGAACTCGCTGTATTAAAAGGCATAGATTTAAATATAGAAAAGGGGAAATTTGTAGCTATTGTGGGGCCTTCGGGTGCAGGCAAATCCACGCTATTGCATATCTTAGGAGGCCTTGATTCCCCGACAGAAGGCAGGGTTATTTTTGAAGAAGAAGATATTTATCGTTTAAGTGACATTGAAATTTCCAGGGTAAGAAATCAAAGAATAGGTTTTGTATTCCAGTTTTATCATCTGTTATCAGAGTTTACAGTTTTAGAGAATGTTTGTATGCCAGCATTAATAAATTCAAAATTCAAAATTCAAAATTCAAAATTAAAAGAAAAGGCATTAGAACTTTTAAGGCAGGTAGGTTTAAATGAGAGGGTAAGTTATTTTCCCAATCAACTCTCCGGAGGAGAAAAGCAGAGGGTAGCCATTGTACGCAGCCTCATAAATCAGCCCAGCCTCCTTCTGTGCGATGAACCTACAGGAAACCTTGATTCTAAAACCGGGGATGAGATAATCTCCCTGATTAAAAAAATAAATCTGGAGAACCGGATGACGGTTATTTTAGTGACGCATAATATAGAATTAGCAAAACTGGCGGATTCGGTGTATCATTTAAGAGACGGGATATTGGTAAATTAATTTCTAACAGGGGGTAAAGATATGAAAGTTTATATCAACGGAAAGTTTTATGAGAAAAATGAGGCAAAGATTTCTGTGTTTGACCACGGGCTTTTATACGGCGATGGCGTGTTTGAAGGCATACGTTCTTATAATCGCCTGGTCTTTAAATTAAAAGAACATATCGAGCGGCTCTTTGAGTCAGCCAAAAGCATAATGTTAGAAATCCCTTTGACCAAAGAGCAATTGATTAAGGCGACCATCTTGACTTTAAAGGAAAATAACCTTAAAGATGCTTATATCAGATTAGTGGTTACGCGCGGTGAAGGAGACCTGGGGCTTGACCCGCGTAAATGCCGCGGGCACCAGGCAGTCATAATTATTGCCGATAGAATAGCGCTATATCCGGAAAGATTCTATAAAGAGGGTTTAAAAATTATTACCGTGCCTACAATCAGGAACTTGCCTGAGGCGCTGAATCCTCAGATAAAGTCCTTAAACTATCTGAACAACATCTTAGCTAAGATTGAGGCGGTAAATGCGGGTTTTGACGAAGCAATAATGTTGGACTCCTTAGGTTATGTTGCAGAATGCACCGGCGATAACATCTTTATCGTAAAGCATAACCATCTCTATACGCCTCCGCAGTGTATGGGAACCTTAAGAGGCATTACGCGGGATACGGTCTTAGAGATTGCGCGCAATAACAGGATCCCGGTGCATGAGCATGTGATTACACGGCATGAAGTGTATATTTCTGATGAGTGTTTCCTTACCGGCACGGCAGCGGAAATTATACCTGTGGTAAATGTTGACGGCCGCGTTGTCGGTACGGGTAAGCCCGGTAAACTTACGTTAAGCCTGATGAAGAAATTCAAGGACTCAACCAAAAAAGAAGGAGTGAGGTATTAAAATGTTATGCGATATCTGCGGCAAGAACCCGGCAACCGTGCATCTGACGGAAATCATCGACGACCAGATGAATGAACTGCATCTGTGCGAAGAGTGTGCGCGCCAGAAGAGCGCACAGATGGAGCAGCAGTTCGGATTAAGCGACCTTTTAGCCGGTATGGCAGACTTTGGTAAACTCGATACCAAAGAAACAGAGACCTTAACCACCGTTAAATGCGCAAACTGCGGTCTTACCTTTGCGGACTTTAAGAAGATAGGACGGCTGGGATGCGGTGAATGTTACGATTCCTTCAGAAGGCATCTTGGGCCTCTGTTAAAAAGGATACACGGTTCAGGCCAGCACCTCGGCAAGTCTCCGCTTAAGGTTACCAAGGTCTTGAAGAAGAGAACCGATTTACAGGAGTTGCGCGCTAAACTTCAGAGGGCGATTGAGACAGAGGCCTTTGAAGAGGCGGCAAAGATTCGCGACCAGATAAAAGAACTGGAAAGGAAACAAAATGAAACTAAATGACCTTTTAAATCACACCAGTGAATGGCTGAAAAGCACAGGCCCTAATTCCGATATTGTAATCTCAAGCCGCATACGTTTAGCCAGAAATCTGGAAGACCTCGCCTTTCCGCAGCGGGCAGATAAAAAACAGGGCGAACAGACCTTAAAAATAATTGAGGAGGCAATCCCCAAGGTTAACTATCTGAAACAGACAACCATATTTAGATTGGCGGATTTAGATAGCGTGGATAAGCAGTTCTTGGTAGAAAGGCACCTGATGTCTATGGAGCATGCACAGAAGACCGATAATAAAGCAATAGCGGTTGATAACGATGAGATAGTCGCTATAATGATAAATGAAGAGGACCATATCAGGATGCAGGTGATGCAATCAGGTTTTAATCTTTTTGAGGCATGGAACATTATCAATGAAATAGATGACAGCCTGAGCAAAGAATTACCCATAGCGTTCAGCTCGGAATGGGGATACCTTACTGCCTGCCCTACAAATACAGGGACAGGTATGCGCGGTTCGGTAATGTTACATCTGCCGGCACTGGTAATGGCCCGTCAGATTGACCGCGTATTGGCTGCGATTGCCAAATTAAGTTTTGCTACGCGCGGTCTATTCGGCGAAGGCACGCAGGCAAGCGGGAATTTTTTCCAGATTTCAAATCAGGTTTCTTTGGGGCACAGCGAAGATGAGATTATCAATAGTATCAACGGTATTATACGACAGATTATCGAACAGGAGAATCAGGCAAGGGAAGCCCTGCTTTCTAAGAATAAGGCAATTGTAGAAGACAGGATTAACCGTAGCCTTGGCATACTTAAAAGTGCGCATATTATATCGAGCCAGGAGACAATAGAACTATTGTCTATGGTAAGATTGGGAGTTGACTTGGGGGTACTCAAGGATATCAACCGCGCTGTAATTAATGAACTGTTTATTATTACGCAGCCTGCGCATCTGCAAAAAATAGAGAATAAGAAACTTTCTTCGCAAGAGCGGGATGTAAAACGCGCAGAGCTGATCAGGGATAGATTGAAGATATTATAATAGGAGTGCTTCGACTTCGCTCAGCACTTTGACTCGAAGCATCCTGAGCGAGCGAAGCGAGTTGAAGGAGATACCATGTTTAATCGATTTACCGAGAGGGCAAGAAAGGTAATTATTTTAGCCAAAGAGGAGGCAAGGCGTTTCAATCACGATTATATCGGCACAGAGCATATACTTTTGGGACTCGTGCGCGAAGGCGAAGGCGTAGCCGCTGCGGTATTAGAGAAGATGGGGGTTTCTTTGGAGAACATACGTCTTGAGATTGAGAAATTAGTCCAGCCAGGTCCGACCACCCAGATTATCGGAGACATACCTTTTACCCCGCGCGCAAAAAAGGCATTGGAGCTGGCAGCTGAAGAGGCGCGTTCTTTAGGCCACAATTATATCGGCACAGAGCATCTTTTGCTGGGTCTCATCCGCGAAGGCGAAGGCATTGCTTCTCAGGTATTATTAAATTTAGGGTTAGATTTAAATACCGTGAGAAATGAAGTAATGGGGCTCTTGGGTTCAGCATTACCCGGCTTTGGCCAGGCCCAGCAGGCAAAGACTAAAACTCCGGCGCTGGATGCGTTTGGCCGCGACCTGACTACGTTGGCAAAAGAAGACAAACTTGACCCGGTAATTGATAGAATACAGGAGATTGAACGGGTTATCCAGATATTAAGCCGGCGCACCAAGAATAACCCGGTTTTGTTAGGTGAGGCAGGCGTGGGTAAAACCGCAATAGTCGAGGGCCTTGCACAGCAGATTGTAGCGGGAAACGTCCCCGAGTTATTGAGGAATAAACGCATTGTGGTTTTGGATTTAGCTTTAATGGTTGCCGGCACAAAATACCGCGGACAGTTTGAAGAGAGAATTAAGGCGGTGATGGAGGAGATAAAACGTTCCCAGGACGTCATTATTTTTATCGACGAGTTACACACGCTGGTAGGGGCCGGGGCTGCCGAGGGCGCGATTGATGCCTCAAATATTTTAAAACCCGCGCTTTCACGCGGAGAGATGCAGTGCATCGGCGCTACGACCATGGATGAGTATAGAAAATATATCGAAAAGGATGCGGCATTGGAGCGTAGGTTTCAGACTATTATGGTTGAACCCCCGACAGTTGAGCAGACCGTTGAGATATTAAAGGGCCTGCGCGATAAGTATGCGGCGCACCATCGGGTAAATTTTGGCGATGATGCGTTAGAGTCGGCAGTGAAGTTATCCGACCGTTATATCTCAGGCAGATTCCTGCCTGATAAGGCGATTGACTTGATTGATGAAGCGGGTTCCAGGGCGCGGTTAAATGTTTTGATTGTCCCGCCCGATATAAAAAAATTAGAAGCAAAAGTAGAGACATTGCGCAAGGAAAAAGAGGCGTATATAAAGAGCCAGGATTTTGAGAAGGCAGCCTCATTAAGGGACCAGGAGAGAATCGCCCGGCAAGAACTGGAACAATTGAATAAGGAATGGTCTCAAGCCAAAGACAAGATGCGTCCGGAAGTCGGCGAAGAAGAAATCGCCAAGATTGTCGCGCAGTGGACAGGCATACCCATCTTCAGACTGGAAGAAAAAGAGAGCGAGAAATTATTAAAGATAGAAGAGGAATTGCATAAACGCGTAGTAGGACAGGATGAACCTATAGAGGCAATTGCCCATGCGGTGAGGCGTTCGCGCGCAGGCATAAAAGACCCTAAAAGGCCCATCGGTTCTTTTATATTTTTAGGTCCTACCGGAGTGGGCAAAACGCTTCTTGCGCGGGCATTGGCTGAGTTTATGTTCGGGGATGAGGATTCGCTTTTACAGCTGGATATGTCAGAATACATGGAGAAATTTAATGTCTCCCGTCTAATCGGAGCGCCTCCGGGATACGTAGGGTATGAAGAAGGGGGCCAACTTACTGAGAAGGTAAGGCGAAGGCCTTATGCAGTTATACTATTGGATGAAATTGAGAAAGCGCATCCGGATGTATTTAATCTGCTCCTGCAGGTATTTGAAGATGGCCGGCTCACCGATAGTTTTGGCAGAAAAGTGGATTTCAGGAATACGGTGATTATTATGACCTCTAATGTCGGTGCGGAATTAATCCGCAAGACCGGCTCTTTAGGGTTTAAGACCCAGAAAGAAGAAGTCACCTACCAGGAAATGAAAGACAAATTACTCGAGGAGGTGAAGCGTACTTTTAAGCCGGAGTTTTTAAACCGCATAGACGATATAATTGTTTTTAGACAACTGACTAAAGAGGATTTGCAGAAAATTATTGATATGGAGATCGGTTTTGTGGCAAATAGGCTCCGTGAGCAGAATATAACCCTCGAGGTTAATCAAGAGGCAAAAGATTTGCTTATTGAGAAAGGTTTTGACCCTATCTTTGGCGCCAGGCCCTTAAAGAGGACGATACAGAGATTTCTGGAAGACCCCCTGGCCTCCGAGATAATTTCAAAGAAATTCAAGGAGGGCTCTGTTGTAAAGGTATCGCGTAAGAACGACGAATTAATTTTCGAATTATGATGAATAACTTTTTTATAAATTTAGGCCGCAAGGTTCTCTCGTTTTTGTATTTTGCCGGAGGGTTGGCTAATTTAGCAGCCCAGACGATTTATCTGACATTTACCCCGTCTCTTAAAAGAGACCATGTTTTTGAGCAGGCAAAAAAAGCCGGCTACGACAGTTTTCCCATAGTTTCACTGGTGGCTTTGTTCATCGGTTTTATTTTTGCCTTGCAGACTGCATATTTTATGCAGCGCATAGGCTCTGAGCTCTATATCGCCAGTCTAGTTGCGCTTTCTGTTGTAAGGGAATTAGGTCCGGTTATTACTGCACTTGTGGTAGCAGGCAGGGTGGGTGCGGCAATTACTGCGGAGTTAGGCTCGATGCAGGTCACCGAACAGATAGATGCGTTGGAGACCCTGGCTACAAATCCCATAAAGTATCTGGTTGTCCCGCGCTTTTTAGCATTAACTCTGATGTTACCTTTATTGACATTGTATGCTGATGCAATCGGCATATTTGGCAGTTACTTAATCTGTGTATATAAGCTGGGCATATCTTCCAGTATGTACCTGCATGTTACTTATGAAGCATTAAAGTATAAAGATTTATTTACCGGACTCTTTAAAGCAATATTTTTTGGCATGATTATTGCTTTTGTGAGTTGCTATGAAGGATTTAATGTGGAAGGCGGGGCAGAAGGCGTTGGGCGCGCAACTACGCGCTCAGTGGTTACGGCATTCATCATGATTATCGTTGCCGACTGTTTTTTTACGGCGGTATTTTATTTTATCTTTCCTTAAATATATTATGATAGAAATATCAGGGATAAGCAAAAATTTTAACAGCCACAAGGTCTTGGATGAATTAAATCTTAAGATAAATACCGGCGAGACCTGTGTGGTTATCGGCCGTTCCGGCTGCGGAAAGTCGGTTCTCCTGAAACATATCATCGGCATACTCAAACCCGATAAAGGAAAAATATTCATTAATGATCAAGAAGTCACAAACCTAAACGAGGAAGAATTGAATGGAGTGCGCATGAAAATCGGAATGGTTTTTCAGGGCGGCGCTCTTTTTGATTCCCTGACCGTGGCTGAGAACGTAGGGTTTAGTTTTATCGAACACGGGCATCTTAGCCGCAAAGAATTATTAGAAAGAGCGGAAGAGGCATTGTGCCTGGTAGATTTGTGCGGTATCGGTAATCTGATGCCTTCTGAATTAAGCGGCGGCATGAAAAAACGCGTGGCACTGGCGCGGGCAATATGCATAAAGCCCCAGATAATACTTTACGATGAACCTACGACGGGAGTAGACCCGATTACCGCCGACAGTATAAATGAATTGATAAAAAATCTCCATGATAAATTAAAGGTTACCTCTGTTGTGGTAACGCATGATATGAAGAGCGCTTATAAGGTGGGGGATAGAATAGCTATGTTGTATCAGGGAAAGATTATCGCAGAAGGCAGTCCCGAAGAAATTCAGAATACCGAGCATCCTGTGGTGCACCAATTTATAAACGGATTAAGCAAGGGGCCTATAACAGAAACCCTGGAGGAGTTTAGATAAGTGAAGCCTAAACTTATGGAACGAAGTGAACATAAGTTTATGGCTGAACTTATCCCGCACCTTTGAAATATTCAGGTTTTTTATTAATACTTGAATGTATCCAAAGGTGCGGGATAAATTTGCAGACGCAATTGACATTATGAATAGCAGTGCTATAACTTATGTCGCACTTCGTGCTCCATAAGTTATCTGCTCATTTAACGGAGGTCATAAAATGATATTCGGAAAAACAAAATTAGAGTTAAAGGTAGGTCTTTTTGTCTTTATAGCTATTGTAATCCTGGGCGTATTTGTTTTATCCATAGGCGGTTTTAAGACCTGGACCTTAGGTTACGAGGTTAATTTTGTATTTAATTTTGTGAATGGCATAAAGATAGGAGCCCCTGTCAGATTTTCAGGTGTTGACGTAGGCCAGGTTAAGGGTATTAACTTTATTATTCCCAAAGTTGAGGAAAAAACCAGGGTCAGGATAGCCTGCTGGGTTAAGAGCGGCGTTAAGATACCCCTTGATTCCACTGTCTGGGTAAATACACTGGGTCTTCTGGGTGAAAAATATATAGAAATTATGCCCGGAAAAGATTACAGCAGATTCCTGGCTGCAAATCATGAATTAGCAGGACAAGACCCTTTGCCTATGCATGAGGTGACAGTCTTAGCCAGGAAAATCGGAGACGATATGGATCAGGTTCTCGTCGGGCTGACCAATAAAGAAGGGACAATCGGGAAACTTCTTTACGACGACACGATATACAAAGAATTAGAAGCATTAGTTACCGATATAAGAAAGCACCCCTGGAAATTATTTATTAAAACCAAAGAAAAAAAATAATGAAAACCAAGACTGTTTTCAGTTGTCAGAATTGCGGTTACCAATCACCCAAGTGGCTGGGTAGATGTCCTGATTGTAATACCTGGAATTCTTTTGTGGAAGAGGATTATGCCCTGCCTGTCGCCAGGACCAGAGAAAGAACTGCATTATACAAGGATGAACCGGTATTATTAA
>Ga0315289_10003014_pt1 | contig 25612 bp, 26 predicted proteins | sample YL17G11_40_MG_FD_203452 | JGI IMG/M metagenome (GOLD analysis project Ga0315289, IMG submission 203452) | Sediment microbial communities from Yellowstone Lake, YNP, Wyoming, USA - YL17G11_40 | ecosystem: Environmental > Aquatic > Freshwater > Lake > Sediment | place: USA: Wyoming | collected...
TTCGTTCCTTCGTTCGTTCCTTCCTTCCTTCCTTCCTTCCTTCCTTCCTTCCTTCCTTCCTTCCTTCCTTCCTTCCTTCCTTCCTTCCTTCCTTCCTTCCTTCCTTCCTTCCTTCCTTCCTTCCCTCTAAAAAAAATACAGGTCATGGTCGCCGACGCGGCTCTGGGGATGGACATCACGCAGGTGAGAGGTTTCGGCGCGCGCGCTTTTTGCTTTAGAGAGAGCGCGAGAAGAAGTAGCCCACACAGAGTCTCTCTCTCTCTCTAAAAAGAATCCCGTTTTCTCATCCGTACAAAACAAACAAAAAACTTCAAAAACTTCCAACACTAGGTCGGGACCCTCACCTCCCTCTTCCCGATCGCCTACGGCATGTCCAAATTCGTCTCCGGAGTCCTCGGCGCCCGCTCTTCTCCGAGGCTGATGCTCGCCGGAGGGCTCATGGCGACCGCGGCCGTCAACGTCGCGTTCGGCGCCGGCACCGGGATGGCCTGGTTCTGCACCTTCTGGGCGCTCAACGGCGTGCTGCAGGGCTTTGGCGGGCCCTGCTGCGCGCGCATCCTCACGTCGTGGTTCGCGACCAAGGAGCGCGGGACGTACTGGGGCATGTGGAACATCGCCCACAACCTGGGCGGGTTTGGTAAGAGTTTTTTTTATCATTCGAGTCGAGAGAAGAAGGAGAAGAGCGGAAGAGAGCGAGAGAGGCAGGGAAAGAAAAACAACTTACTTTCTCTCTCTCTCTCGAAACGAAAATAAATCGCGCACTCCCAACGGCCATCCAGGCGCCCCCGTCCTCGCCGGCTCCGCGGCCCGCGCCTTCGGCTGGAAGTGGGGAATGTGGGCCCCCGGAATCGTCGGCCTCGTCGTGGGAGTGCTGCTGCTGTTCGGCGTGCGCGACTCGCCCGAGGCGTGCGGCTACCCCCCTATCGAGGAGGTCAAGCCCGCGAAGAAGCAGGTGAAGGCTTCTTCCGCTGCTGCTGGAGAAAAGCCCTCGCTGCTGGAGCTGCTGCTGGCCAACGTGCTGAAGAACCCTTACATCTGGGGCATGGCGCTGGTGCGTCGAGTTTTGTTTTTCGACGTCGAGAGAGGGCGAGCGAGCGAGCGAGCGCGAGAGAGAGACGACGACGGAAAAAAAAACTCTCCCTTTCCTTATGCACTCTGTTTTTCTCTCCCTCTCTTTCCCTCCCTCCACACACACACACACACACACACACACACACACACACACACACACACACACACACACACACACACACACACACACACACACACACACACACACACACACACACACACACACACACACACACACACACGCACACACAAAAACACCGCCCCAGACCTACTTCTTCATCTACGTCGTGCGGCAGGGCGTGACCTCCTGGTTCGTCTTCTACCTGATCAAGGCGAAGGGCGTCGCCGACGCGGGCTCGGCGGCGTTCAGGGTCTCGGGCCTGGAGCTCGGGGGGCTGTTTGGGTCGCTGCTGGCGGGCAGGCTGTCCGACGCGATGATCGCGAGGGACCCGCAGGCCGGGTCCGTGGGCAAGCGAGTTCAGGTGCGCGGGTTTCCTCCATTTTCCTCTTCTTTCCTCTCGAGAGGAGGTTTTTTTTTTTTGTGTCGAAACGGGACGGAAGTTGGAAGAACAAGGTCACCTTTCGAACGCACCTCCCTCTCTCGAACGCCTCCCCCCCCTCCCCCCCGTCCACACACACGCACTCACTCACTCACCGAAACCCTCCCACCGAAAAAAAAAAAAACAGGTTGTCATGGCCTACACCGTCGGCGTCGCGGCCTCGCTCGCGGCCTTCTGGGCCGTGCCCTCCTCGATGGCCGCGCTGCAGTGGGCCTGCGTCTTCGCGATCGGCTTCTTCCTCTACGGCCCGCAGATGCTCATCGGCCTCTGCGGCGCCGAGCTCGTGGGCCCCGAGTCCGTGGGGGCCTCGGAGGGGTTCCTGGGATGGGTCGCGTACCTGGGCGCGGCCAACGCCGGGGTGCCGCTCTCGCTGATCGTCAAAAACTACGGGTGGGGGGCCTACTTCAGCGCCCTGCTGTGCGCCTGCGCCGGGGCCCTGCTACTGCTCGCCCCGATGGTTGGGCTGAGGTCGCACGTGCAGAGGGAGGCCGACGAGGAGAAGAAGCTGGCCTGAAGGGGAGAGGAGAGCGGCGGCGTGGAGGAGGGAGAGGGTGGGGGGGGGGGAGAGAGAGAGCAAAAAAATCGGTGATAGACAACTACTTATTCTACTTCGAATTACTAAGCAATAGAAGGGAGAGAGAGGAAGAGAGAGAGAGAGAGAGACAGCGTGATCATTCGGGGGGGGGGGGGCAAACAGATCGAAAGTTTTCATGTTTTCGTGGTATGCGAGCGCGCGCGCGAGAGAGAGAGACGGTTTTCTAAGGGAGAGAGAGAAAAGAGAGAGCGGCGACGGGGGGTGTTTTTCTTCCTTTCGTCGCGTCCCCGAGTTGTTTCGTTTCCCCTTTTTTATTATACCAGTGTGACTGAGCACGAGTTCTATGCAGTATTGCGCGCTCTCCGCGCGTAAAATAACCGAACGGGAGACAAAAAGAACACCAGCGAGTGACTTGAGAGACAACGGAGGAGCAAAGAAACAAACAGCCTTCTTTTTTTACCTACCCCCCCAGTTTTTTCCTTCTACACGGACTCAAGGGAACAAACAAAAACACACGCACACGCGTCCTACCTGTCTAATTTTACGCGAGCATCGCGGCCAGCGTGCCCAGCGCGCCGACGCCCGCCACGACGTAGCTCGACCTGTCGACCGCGCCCTTCTCCAGCGGGCCCGAGTGCTCGGCCTGCGCGCCGTGCGACGCGCCGTCCCACCACAGGTGCCGCAGCCCGCCGGCCAGGTGGAAGGCGAAGGGGAAGGCGACCGCGCCCTTGGCCGGCAGGGCCAGCAGCGGGTGCGCCCCGGCCCAGGCGTCGACCGCGGCGGGGAGGTCCCCCGTCAGCGCGAGCCACCCGGCGCCCGTCGCGCCCACCGTCAGGGCGACGCCGGTGCCCCTGTTGAGCACCGAGCTGAGCGCGTTGACGGGCATCTTGTAGTGGAAGGACTTGCCGTCGATCTCGAAGACGTGCGGGGAGACGGGGCGCTTGGCCGCGAGCTGAAAAAGTGGGTGGAGTGTGTGTGTGTGTGAGGGTATGTGTGTGTGTGAGGGAGGGGTCGGAGGTCAGTTTCTGTGCTTTCAAACCTCCTCTGTTTCGCCTCTCCCTGTTTTCTCTCTCTCTCTCCTCTCTCTCCTCTCCTCTCCGTTTTCCACTCGTTCTTCTTCTTCTTCTTACCTTCAGGTGGTCCGAGGGGGTGCCCAGGAACTGCGTGTCGCCGTGGTAGGGCGAGTCCCGGCCCCAGAACTCAGGGACCTTGCTCATGGAGCTTTTTTTTTTTTTTTTTGAAAGGAAAGGTCGAGGTTGAGGAAAGGAAGGAGTCGTTGAGAGGGCGTGGCAGCTGCTCCTTTGGCGGCCTCTGTTTCCATGCTTCTCCTCCTCAGCTTCCTTCCGCGCGCCCTCAAAGAACACGCTCTTGCCCTGCACCATCGTTCTTCTCCTCCCACGAGCGCAATTTACCACTCCTGCCCTGCTCTCCCACCATCTCAGACCAGAGAATAAAGTATGGACGCGGTAGCCAGAGGGGTTGCGAGCATCAGGCGTTCAGTTCCCTCGATGGGGGAAAAAAGAAAAAACTTGGCATCTCTCTCAACTCCGACACCGCCCTCTCTCCTCCTCCAACTCACCGCAGCGACCCAAGCTCCCCTGCGCGGCGAGCCAGCTCTATCGTCGCCCGCCTGGACTGTCGCGCGAGGAGGAGCGCAGCCGCCATGACAGAAAGTGCAGGAGTCAGAGAAAGGCAAAAAAAAGAGAGACGAAAACGATTGTGCTCGGTGTTTTGTTTTCTTCTCTCTCTATCACTATTCTCCTTGCTCTTTCTTCTCTTGTCTTTTCTGGCAGAGGGCAAGCGAGAGCGACCGCGATACTCTTGGAAACGATGGCGGGACTCGCACGCGTGCTCAACGGTGAGTTTTGGACAGAGAGAAAAGAAGAGGAACCATCGACAGACGTGGCATCAGAATGAACAACGGCTGCCATTCGTTGAAGCCCCCTTTTTCCGGCGCTCTTCTTCACCGAACTGCGCTCGTCTGTTCGCGCTCTTTCTTGCTCGTGTGTGACCGTGGTCTTTCGACGCTCGTAGAGGGCGTGAGCGTCCGAGTGCTGGCGCAGGCGGACGAGAGAGAGTGACGAAGCATTCGTTCTTGTCGCTCGTCGTCTTCGTCGTCGTCCACCGGCGGTCGCGGCCCCTTCTTCTTCCTCCTCTCTCAACCCCGACCTCTCTCTCTCTCTCTCTCTCTCTCTCTCTCTCTCTCTCTCTCTCTCCCTCTCAAAAATGCCCTCTCCGTCCACACCCACCCCAAACAACCCCAAACAACCCCAAACAGCGGACACCGCCAACTCCCCGCAGCTGAAGAAGATCTACCACAACTCCTCGCTCGCCCTGGCCGGCCTCGTCCCGCTCGCCGTCTTCCAGCAGCAGGGCGACCTCTTCGGCAGGGCAGTCGACGTGGGCCTCAACGTCGCTCTGCCCGTCCACTCGCACATCGCGATGAACTACGTGGTGACCGACTACGTTCCCAAGGGCATCAGAGGCGCGGCGCGGTGGGGGGTGCTGGGGTCGTCGCTGGTGATCGCCGCGGGCATGCTCAAGCTCAACGTCGCCGGGCCCGGCGTGACGGCGACGGTCAAAGCTCTTTGGAAGGGCGGGGAGGCGGGGTTTGCTCCCAAGAAAAGGGAGGAGGAGGAGAAGAAGTGAAGAAGATGATCTCTCTCCCTCTCTTACAAGGGAGGGAGGGGGGGAGAGAGAGAGAGCGCTTGTTTTCGCTCTCTTTTAATAATTTGTAGGGAATTCTTAGGCACGGTTTCAAGTTAAAAAGAAGAAAAGAATTATTTGTCGACCACCTCTTCTCTTCCTCCCTCTTCCTCCTCTTCCTCCTCTTCCTCCTCGTCTCATCTCATATGGAGAGGCCAAGCTGCAGCCCGAACGCCGCGTGCACCACGAAGAGCGCCAGGATGGCGGTCCCGAAGTACGCGTGCGCGCCCCGCAGCCCGGGGTCGTCCTCGAAAAACGCGGACAGCATGCCCTGGAGGGCGAGGAGGAGCAGCCCGATCGACCCCGTGACAAAGTGCGGGGACTGCGTGAGCGGCTTGCCCTGCATCAGCAGGGACATGAGGCCGCCCAGGGCCCCGGCGGCGAAGAAGAGGGTCATTCCGATCGCTGTTATTTTTTTTGTGGTGTGGGCGTTTCGAGAAAAGCGACAGAGAGAGGGAGGAGGAGAGATTGAGAAAAAGGGGGGAGAAAAAAAGAAGAGAGAGAAAAAGGAGGGGAAAAAAGGCACTCACCGAGCTTCGGGTGGAGGTCCTTGGCCTTTGCGACGACGGCCTCGTCGTCCGAGAGTCGGAGCGACCAGCCGAGGTAGCCGCAGCCGTAGAGGCCCATGGCGCCGAGCACGACTATGTGAAGGGGGTGGGGGGGGTCGAGTTGGTGGGTTTCGAGAGAGGCGTTTCGGTTTTGGAGGTGAGACTGAGGTCTTGTCGCTTGACACTGGGCCGTTGCAGAAGGAAAAAAGAAGGGAAAAAAAAAAAAGCCCGAAGCTTTTTTCCCCTTTCGAAACGCACCAGCCATGTTGCCCGGGTGGCCCCAGTGCACCAGCGCGTCGGGAAGCCCCAGGGCCGAAAAGGTGTCCGCCTGGCCCTGGAGAAGGTTGGTGAAGTACTTCTCGAGGCCCCGCGGGGCTCCGTCGGCTGCTGCGGCGAGCAGGGCGACTGGCGCGAGCGAGGAGAGGAGGTGGAGGTCGGAGGGGTTTTTCGAGCCGCCGACGACATTGGCCGAGCGAGGCGATGTCGAAGGCGCCGGGGCCCTGTTCGCCGCCGTTTGCATCGAGGGGCGCGCGACGGCGCACGGGTAAATCGACCGGCGAGTAAGCATGGCTCTGTTCATTGCAGGGGCGGTTGGAGGAGCGGCGACTAGGGCGGATGCTTTGTGGTAAGCAATTGAAGGGTGGTGTGGCTCGATCTCGCTTTTCGTGTTCACTTTTTGCTCCAGCATCCCAGCGGCGGAGCTCTTGGTGAGAATTCGGATTCATTTAACTATCCGCACAAGAACGCCACGCTGTTGTTACACCCACACATACACCCGCGCACTTGCCGCACTCAACCACCCACTGATTTGAACGCAACAAGGGAGAAAAGGCCTGTTTCATCGGAAAATCTTGGCCTCGACCGCCCCCAGGTACTTCTCTATCCTCTCCCTCGCCCGCGGCCTCTCCTCGACGAACAGCGCGTCGCGGAGCTTGGCGGCTGCGCCCGGCATGTCCCCCGCTTTCACGCGCTCGATCGCGGCGGCGTACGCGGCGTCGGAGGCAGCAGCAGCAGCAGTAGCAGCAGGGTCTGAGGCTTGGGGTTCCGTTTTCCCGACCGCCCTCGCCGGCGCGACCGCGGCCGAGACGGCGGCGCAGCGCAGCGCCTCGAGCCTGGAGCGCAGGGCCGACAGGGCCTCCGGGGAGAAGTCGATCTCGTGGTGTTCGCGCTGCTGCAGCTGGTCTCTGAGGACGTCCCCCCAGCCCTCGTCCTCTTCGCACGCCTGGACGAGGCCGCAGTAGCCTGGTGGAGACGGGGGGCGAGTTTTTGTTTTTGGGGGGCGTCGTCGAGGTCGCGAGGTTGAGTTTCTTTTTCTTTCGTGTCGACAGAAAGAAAATCGGCGCCATCGACCATTCTCTCTCTCTTCACCTCTCCTCTTCGTACCGTCCCACTTGGCCTCGAGGCGGGACGCCTCCCGCGCGGCGGCCTCGATCTGGCGCTGGGACTCCTCCAGGACGGCGCGGACCGCGGCGTCATCGGCCGGGTCGTCCGGCATCGCGGGCGAAGAAGACGTGTTTTTAATTCAGGTGAAGAAAAAATGATGTCACTTCAGTTCTCTTTCGCTTGCAAAAAAGGAAACAAAAAAAACACTTTTCTCTCTCTCTCTTTCTCTCGCGCACAGACTCCCTAGAAGAGGTAGAAGACAACGGAAAAGAGAAAGGCAAGCGATAAGGCAAAGGATTCGAAACCGCGACTGCAAGGCTGCGGGGTCCGGTTGAGGGCGAAAAGGCAAAAAACTCGCTCTCTTTCTTCCCACACCACGCCCCTCCCTCGCGCGCGGGACCGGCGGCGGCCTCGAAAAACCGACGGCAGCGGTGTCTGTTGTTATAAGGTGGCATCGTGCGTGCTGGGCTCGCTTCGCTAAACAGCAAAAGGAGCCCGTTTTGTCATCGTTGGTCGTATATTGGGAAGAATCATTCTCTTTCTCTCTCTCTCTCTCTCTCTCTCGGTTTTCTCTACTTATTGCGCCTCAGCCACAGAAGGCAGTGACAACAGAACGCTCCTCGCCGCGCCGGCGCTGCCCGTCCTCCCGCGGATGTCGATCGGCCCGCTCGCGGCGGCCCCCCTCGCGGACGAGAAGGAGGAGGAGGAGGGGGGGCCACCCGCGGCGTCGAGCGCGGCCCTCGCGCAGTCCCTCCCGCGCCCCGAGGACAGCCGGTCGTCGTAGAGCTCGAGCGCGGCGCGCTCGCCGCGCTCGCCACCGTCGGCGTGCAGCATCCGCAGGAACTGCGCGAACGAGAGCCCGTCGCGGACGGAGTCGTCCCGCTTGGCCGCCTCGGCCAGGGCGCACGCGATCGCGGCGTCGACGTCCGCGGCCGAGGCCCCCGCCGCGGACGGCGCCTTCGAGCGCAGGCACGCGCCGATGTCCGCGCGCGAGATGGCGCCGTCGCCGTCGCGGTCGATCGCGTCGAAGGCGCGGCGCGCGAGCGTGACAAAGCCGTCCTCTCCCGCGTTCGCCCTCAGTGCGCCCCAGTCGATCTGCGACGCCGCGAGCTGCGCCCGGGTCACCCGCGAGGAGTCGCCCAGCTGCTGCAGGACGCGGTCCAGCTCCCCGTCGCCGAGGCGGTACCCGAGGGACTCAAGGCCAGAGAGCACCTCGTCGCGCGGCACGGCGTCCCGCCCCTCGGAGAAGCCGAGCGCGTCGTACAGAAACTCCATCGCGCAGTCCGAGGGCCCCGTGACCAGCGGGTTGGCGCTGGCGTCGAGCGGGCAGGACTCGGGCTGGGGGGAGGCGAGGGACGAAGCGGCAAAGGCCGCCGTCCCGGGGGACGCCCCCGCCGCGAGCGCCGCGGCGGCCGCCGCGGCCCTCCTCGCGCGGTCCTGCACCGCTTTCGCCTCGGCCGCGTCCGCCAGCAGCTCCGCGGCGATCATCTCGAGCACGCTGCGGCGGAAAGCCGACGCCGACGCGTAGCGCTGCACGCGCTGGACCACCGCCAGTGACAGCTGCCTCCCGGCCTGGCGCTCGGTCGAGTTGCCGCCGGCGAGCCACGGGTGCTTGAGGGCCTCGGCGGCCGAGGGCCGCTTCGAAGGGTCGCGGTCGAGCAGCGAGCGCACAAAGGCCTTGGCCTCGTCGGAGACCCCTGTTTTTATTTGTTGGGTTGCGTTTTTTTGAGGGTAGAGGAGAGGGCGGTGAGTTTTTTCTTTCCGATTTCCCTCGCGTCTTCTTCTTCCTCTCCTCAGCTCTCCCCCTCCTCCCTCCCTCTCTCGAGAAGGAAAACAAAATCAACCTCCCCTCCTCACCTTCCCACGCGGGGCCGTCCGTTCGCAGCTTGTCAGTCAGGATCGACTTCCACACCTTCGACAGCACGGGCCCCCCCCCGGACCCGTACCCGGCCCTGTCGTCGAACGGGAACCTCCCGGTGAGCAGCTGGTAGGCCATCACGCCGGCCGCCCAGAGGTCCGCCTCGGGCCCGACCTTGGAGCTCAGCACCTCGGGGGCCATGTACCACGGCGTGCCCTCGAGGCCCAGGTCCTCTCGCGGCTTGGGGTCGCTCGGTTCGAAGAAGGCGGCGAGGCCGAAGTCGACGGCCTTGAGCGGCGCGCGGGCGTCGTCCGACAGGAGCATGAAGTTGCCCGGCTTGACGTCGCGGTGGAGGATCCCGGCCGCGTGGCACTGCGCCAGGGTTCGCAGCACCGCGCGCATGTACGACGCCGCGGTCCGCTCCGAGTAGTGCCTCGAGCCCAGCGCGTGCGCGAGCTCCCCTCCGGCGCAGTGTTCCAAGACGAGGTGCACCGCCGCGGCGTCCTCAAAGGAGTCCTCTAAGGAAGCGACGTTGAGCCCGCCGCGCAGGCGGCGGAGGACGTCGATCTCGCGGGTCAGGGAGGCCGGGTGGGAGAGGCGCTTGGCCTCGGAGACGTCGGCAGGGAGGAGCTGTTTTTGAAGGCGAATTTGAGGAGGAGGAGGAGGAGGAGGAGGAGGAGGAGGAGGAGGAGGAGGAGGAGGAGGAGGAGGAGGAGGAGGAGGAGGAGGAGGAGAAAGAGGATGAGAGAGTTGGTGTACCGTGGCGCTTCGCTTCTCGCTGTTCTTCCTCTTCTGGGTTGTCGGAGGGATCGCTCATCCTTAAACCGCGCCGCTCGTTCGCTCGTTCGCTCGATCACGCGGGTTGTCTCCCTCTGTCGCTCCGAGCGAAAGAGTACGTTCGCAGCTTCCCACAGATGCGAACAACGCGAGCAGGAGCGGGCCACCTCACGACGAGCGCCTGTCCAACCTGCGTCTCCTTCTCGTCGAGTATCTTCCGCTGACGAGACGCGACGCTGACTTCGCTTCGTCGCTTCCGGTTCCCGCTCCGACCATTTCAGCTCTCACCTTTGGGATCGTCTTGACCGCCACGGTCTTCCCCGTGCGCTTGCACGTCGCCAGGCGGACGATGCCTGAGCCCCCGGAGCCGAGGACTTTGTCGGAGAGGTCGTACTTGGCCTCGAGGTCCCGCGGCAGACCGAGAGAGAAGCGGCCCGCAACGACGTCGGCGGGCGAAAATGGCTTGGCGGCGCAGGTCTCCGCATCGTCGCCGTTCTTGCTCTTTCGAGAGAAAGGGACGGCGTTTGCTACGACCGCGTCTTTTTCGGCTTCTGCTGCTGCCGCTGCAGACGCCTCGTCCTCGTCCATAGAGACCATGGACGTCGCGGAAAGGCGGGCCAGCGAGCGAGCGGCGGCTTTCCCTCCCCGCGTCGCGTAGTCGCGATGCGCAGGCGCCGCCTGCGACGGAGGGGGAGAGCTCGGGGCGACCGCCGCCGTCATCGAGGGCTTGGGCGTCCGCTTGAGTAGGCGGCTCGCGGCGAGCTTGAGCCTGTCGAGCGAGGAGGCCTTGCTCGCGCCGTCGGTGGCGGCGAGCTGGCCCATCTCGTGTTGAAGAAGGAGGAAAGAAGGGGAAGAGGAAAAAAAGTTTTTTGTAGTGAGAAACACAAGAACAAGCAGACACACACGCACAAAAAAAGCGAAACCAGCATCACCTCTCCTCGCCCCCCTCCTCCCCCCCGCTCCAAGACGGCACCTCTAGGCCTCGCTCGAGCGGCTCTGCGCCGCCTCGCTCGATCGCCGATCTCGCCCCAGAGGAACAGCTCAAAGGTCGCCCTCGGCAGGCGCAGCGGTCGCCTCCTCTTCTCTTCTTCTCCCCCTTCGGCAATGGCAGCAATTTCAATCAAAACCGAGGGAGGAGGCGTAGCGCTTCCTGCTCCCACCTCTTCATCTCCGGCTCTCTTCCTCGCCGACGTGAAGAAGGACGTGGAAGATCTTGCCAAAGAGCCGCTCGGTGCGAGCTACGAGCCCCGCCCCGGGCCAGAGTTTGAGGAGAAGGAGATTGAAGGGGTGAGTTTTTTTTTTCTTTTCGAATTTCGTCCCTCGACCTTCTCTCCCTTCGACCCTCGATACCTCATCACTCCTCTTTCCTCCCTCCGCCTCCTCCTCCGCTCTCCACTCTCCACTCTCCACTCTCCACTCAGATCCGGGCCGCCCTCCTCGAGTGGTACGACGCAAACCACCGCGTCCTCCCCTGGAGGCGCAACCCGCACTCCAAGCTCCCCAAGAGGGAAGGACACGAGTCCGAAGGAGACCAGGGCGCGCCGCTCGACCTCCCGCTCGAGCGCTTCATCTACGGCGTCTGGGTCTGCGAGGTCATGTCGCAGCAGACGCAGCTCGACCGCGTGAAGGGCTACTGGCGGTCGTGGATGAAGCGGTGGCCGGACGTGGCCGCCCTCGCGGCGGCGACGGAGGACGAGGTGAGGGAGGCGTGGGCGGGGCTCGGCTACTACAGGAGGGCGGCGTTCCTGCTCAAGGGCGCGAAATACGTGTGCGGCGACGAGCTCGGCGGTGAGTTCCCGACCGACGAGGAAGGGCTGCGCAAGATTCCGGGCGTGGGTGCGTACACCTCGGCTGCCATCGCGTCGATCGCCTGCGGGCGCAGGTCCGCGGTGGTCGACGGCAACGTCTCCCGCGTGCTGTCGAGGCTGCGCGCGCTGCGCGTCGCCGACCCCAAGGCCGCCGCGGCGGCGAAGCAGTACGCCTCGCTCGCCGACGCGCTGGTCGATCCGCTGCGGCCGGGCGACTTCAACCAGGCCGTGATGGAGCTCGGCGCCACGGTCTGCGTGCCCAACACGAGGCCGGGCTGCCCCAGGTGCCCCGTGCGGGCGCACTGCGCCGCGAGGGCGCAGGAGGTCAGGACCGGGGGAGGCACGAGCGTGACCGACTTCCCGACGAGGGCGGAGAAGGCCGCCAAGAGGGAGGAGACGGTCGATGTCTGCGTCGTCGAGGTCGTCCATCCGACCTCTCCCTCCTCCTCTGCCGCCTCCTCCTCCGCCGCCCTGCCCCCGGCTTCGGTGCTGCTGCAGAAGAGGCCCGAGGGCGGGCTGCTCGCCGGGCTGTGGGAGTTCCCTTCTGTCGCGGCCTCTCTGGTGGCGCCGGAGGGGACTTGTCCCCCCTCCTCTCGCCGCGCCGCGGTCGACGACCACCTCTCAAGGCTCCTCGGCGGCGTCTCTCTGCCCTCGGAAACTGACGCCTCCGCTTCGCCCTACAAGCTCCTGCGCAGGGAGGCGGTCGGCGAGATCGTGCACGTCTTCAGCCACATCCGGATGACTCTGCGCGTCGAGCACGTCAGGCTCGAGATCTCCCCCTCCCCCGGTTTTTCCGCCGCGCCTTCTCCTTCTCCCTCCTCCTCTCTGATCTCGGCGATCCTCAGCGGCGAGGAGGTCCCCGCCGTCGACGACGAGGCCTTGCCGGCGAGGAGGTGGGTCGCGGTGTCGGACATGGCGCAGGAGAGGGTGTCGTCGTCAGTCGCCAAGTGCTGGAAGCTGGTGAGCGAAGGAGGAGGAGGAGGAGGGAAAGCTGCTCCACCCGGCGCTTCTGGCGCTTCTGCTGCGTCCAAGCGCGCGGCGCCGATCGACCCGGAGGTGGCGCGCAAGGAGACGGGAGGGGGCATCAAGCGGTTCTTCCAGCCCACGGCGAAGAAGGCCTGAACAGGTGGAGTTTTTTTGTGTGAAGAGTTTTTGCTTTTTTTTACACTTCTCTTTCTCTTGCACTCCGCCTCCGTCTCTCTCTTCGCTTCTTCTTTATTATGCTCGCTGCTGCGGCGAAAACACATCCGAGCAGCGCGATGCGCTCATGCGCGCCGTCTCCTTCCGCGGCGCCGAGGCGAATCGCGGAGTCGAAAGCACCGCCGACGATTGGTGATCGCCGAAGACAAGGACGAGCCATCATCGCACTCACCCCCGCTCGCGCCGGGGGCAACGACTCGCAGCAGCCTGGCGGCATCTCCGAGGACGTGCTCGCCCGCCTTCGTGCCGCGGAGAGCGAGGCGGCCAAGCTGCGGGAGCAGCTGGCGAAAGTGCAGGCGCGTCTTGAATTAGAACGAACCCGTTTTTTTTCTCTCTCGTCGACCTCTCCACCTCCTCCCTTGCTCTCGGTTTCCTTCTCACACTCCACTCTATCCGCGCTCCCTCCATAACCCCATGTACCCCCCCCCCCTCCCCCCCTCCTCTTACACACACAGGCTCCACCCGAAGCCAACTCTGAAGCCTCGGCGCCTCCTGCTCCCCCCCAGTCAGGAAACCGCATCGACGGGGACGGCCTCTCCCGCGAGTCCCCCTTCGCCCCCCGCTCCGCAGAGGGGTCGTGGCTCTCGGAGTCGCAGGTCGAGTTCTTCACCGGCGGCGGCCTCGGGGAGACGGCGGGCGGGGGCGGTGGCGGTGGAGACGGCGACCCCTCGACCTCTGAGGAGGCCAGGTCGGCGGTCGTGACGCGGCGGCTGGTCTTCGGCGCTCTCGCCGCCGCGGGCGCCTCGGCGTTTGCGCTCGTGCCGACCGACGCGCTCAGGCTCGGAAGCCGGCCCCCAAAGCCGCTCTTCCTCTACCTGACCCCGCTCGTCCGCGCCGGACCCCTGCTGGACGAGGCCGCGCGGGTGGGAGAGGAGGCGGAGTGGGCGCAGCTCGCGACCGTGCTGTCGCAGCTTCAGGGGAGCCCATGCGAGGTCGCGGAGAACCTGCGCGCGGCGGCGGCGCACCCCTCGGTGCCCGCGGGCCAGAGGGCCAGACTCCAGGAGGTCGCGCGGGACGCGATCGAGTACGTGGCCTCGATCGACTACAACTCGTACTTCGAGTCGGTGGGAGGGGCCGGCCTGAAAGGGGGGACCCGGGAGAAGGCCTTTGCCGACTTCTCGTCCAAGGCGGCGGCGGCGGCCAAGGGAAAGATCCAGACTTTCTTGGAAGCGATGCCGAGGGACGACTACGAAGCAGCCAAGTCGCAGTTCGAGGCCCTCGCGAGTATGAGCTGAACCTGAGATGTTTCGTGAAAGAGATGGGGGGAGAGAGAGAGCGAGGATAGAGAAAAAGTAAATAATCTAGTGGTTGAATTTTTACAAAGTTGTTTCATTTTTTCTCACCTCCTCTCTCAAAAGACGCCAGCAGCCCCCGCGAGCGCGTCCGTGACCGCTCTCTCTCCCCCCCCGCCGCTCCCCCTCTCCGACCCGGCGGGCCAGGAGGGGACCTCCCCGGCGTCGAGCCGCGCCTGCATCTCCCGCACGGTGTTCATCGATCTCGACAGGCGCTCGAAGAGGTTGACCAGCGCGACGACCTCGTTCCGCTCGAGGACCAGCGGCTTCAGCGCAGCGACCTGGACTGCTCCCGCCGCCGCCGCCGCCGCCGCGACCGCCTCCGCGGCCCGCCTCTCGGCCGCGAGCACCTTAAGCGCCGTAGCGACCCCCATCAGCTGCAACTTGCCCCAAAGCTTGCACTTCTCGCACCCGACGCAGTCCATCACCGCGGTCACGTTCCGGAACGCCGCCTGGAGCTCCCTCTCCAGCGCCCGCTCCGCTGCCGCAGCCGCTGATTTGCTGCTCGAGGAACCGCCGCCGCCGCTGCCGCCGCCGCTGCCGGACAGCGGGAGGTGCCTCGCCGTATCGAAGGGCGCGGCGCAGACCCCCTCCAGGGCCGGGTCGGTGAGCAGCGCGCGGACGAGCTCGGACTCTGCCGTCGCTGCCGTCGCCGCTGCGCTCCCGGTCCCTCCGCCCCCGTCGCCTCCACCCCCGTCGCCTCCGCCGCCGGCGCCGTAGTCCGCCGCCAGCAGTAGGGGGCGCGCCGACAGCAGCGCCCTGGCCACGAACGCGTACGCGAACCGAAGGTTGTCGACCCTCTCGGCGTGCTCCGGGAGCGACAGCCTCTCGGCGAAGAGCGCGAGGTTGGGGCCCCACGTGGCCTCCACCGCCGCGTCGCTCCTTCCGCCGTCTCCTTTCTCGAGGAGGTAGTCGGCCGCAATGTGCGCCGAGATCGACGAGTGGACCCCGGACATGACCCGGTAGAGCGTCTGCTGCACCGCGGAGCAGACTCCCGAGGAAGGAGAAGAAGCGGAAGCGGGAGCGGAAGCGGAGGAGGAGGAGGAAGGGGAAGAGGTTCTGGCGCCGCTTCCTCCTCCCCCTCCTCCGCCTCCTCCTCCTCTGCCGCCGAAGCAGGTCTGCGAGTATACAAAGTCCCAGATGCGGCGCGCGGAGGGCCCGCTGTAGCCCGTGTAGCGCTCTGGATTCTTCAGCAGGTCGATGAAGGAGTAGGAGTCCTCTTCTTCCTCTTCCTCTTCTTCTTCTTCTTCTTCTTCTTCTTGGTCTTCGTCGAGCTCTTCGAGCTCTTCTTCCTCGCCGTCGTCATCGTCGGCGGCGTCATCCTCGTCGGTCTCGTCGAGCGTATGACCTCGCTTCCCTCTTCCTCCTCCTTGCTCCTCCTCCTCCTCCTGCTCGGCGGCGACGACGCTCCCTGCCATCCAGGGGTTGTCGACCCCGCGCCAGCCCTTGGCAGCGATCAGCCTCGCTCTCGTGCCGGGCTCGACCTCCCTGTCGACGGCGGCGTCAGCGTCGGCGCGAGCGGCACCGGCAGCTTCGGAGCCCGCCGCCTTCCCTCCGGCGGCGGCAGCGGCGGCGGAACAGCTCGCGAGCTCGCGCGGCTCGTCGCCGTCGCGGAGCGCCTCGGGCACCTCCTCGGCGGGGCACTCGCAGACCGCGCAGTCCGACATCGAGCACATCCCGTCGTCGGTCCAGAAGGGGCACTCGCAGCGCAGGGCGACCTTGAAGTGGCGGAAGAAGGGCGTGGCGACGAGCCGCGAGGCGAGCGGGGCGAGCTTGGTCGCGGCGAGGGCGAGGGAGGTGGCGTCGCAGGTCGACGGAGAGGGCGCGACCGATGGCGCCACAGGGGCTCCTGATGCTTCCGATGCCCCGCCCACCCTCATTTTTGATAAACGGTCCCATCTATTCTCAAGGAGGCTGCGCAGAGTCGTGATCTTGTCACCGAGAGGGGGGGTGCCGCCGAAGCTCCCGGATCTCGCTAGGAGCAGCGCGGCAAAGGCGAGCGCAGCGAGGAGGATGCCGACGCGAAGGAGCGACGACGCCTTTTTCTTCGCGGGCTTCTTCGTCATCGCGCTGTTCGCCGCGGCGGGCTTGTTCTTCGGGCCGCCTCCGCTTTCGACTCCGTTGGACGCGCCCTTAGGGATCGCCGTCATGCGCTGGGCGCCGTGTCGGATCGAGATGCAGATGAGAGTGAAACGAAGAAAGAGAGAGAACAGAGGAGAGGGACAGACAGGTGCTCGCTCTGTGAGATTGACGCCAGACCCTCGCTTCACTTTCTGTTTGAACCGATTTTTGAATGAAACGCCTCTCAGAAAAAGAGAACTCGCGCATTCTCCTCGCTCCTCTCCACTTTCTCGGAATCAGTTCGCCGGGCAGAGGGGGACCAAGACCATCGACGCGAGGCCCTCCTCGAGTGATAATCGCGAGGAGTGAGAGACGGACACAAAACGAAGAAGAAGCCAATGTCGACTCCCGCGGAACTCAAAGTCGACGCCGGCGCGTCGGCCGGCGCCGCCGCGCCACCTCAACCTAGAGCTCCTCCTCCCTCGTGGCACTCCCTGCCCTGCGTTATCGGGGTGGATGAGGCCGGGCGCGGGCCCGTCCTCGGCCCCATGGTCTACGGAGCTGCCTGGGCCCCCTTAGAGGACAAGGACGCCGCCCTGAAGGGAGTCGACGACTCGAAAAAATTAGCTGAGGGCGAGCGCGACCGACTCTATGAGATCCTCGAGAAGGCCCCTCGCGTCGGCTTCCGCGTCGAGTCTCTCTCGGCTGCCCAAATTTCGAGCGCCATGCTGGGGAAAAGAAACAAGACCAGCCTGAACGCGCTGGCCTTTGACGCTACCAGGGACCTGATCCAGGGCGCTTTGGACTCGGGAGTCAATGTCGCGTCCGCGTTCGTAGACACCGTCGGGGACGCCGGCCGCTGGCGCGACAAGCTGCTCGAGGTTTTCCCCTTTATCGAGTTCACCGTGTGCCCCAAGGCAGACGCGCTGTATCCCATCGTCTCTGCGGCGTCGATCGTGGCGAAAGTGACGAGGGACAGGGACATCGAGGAGCTGCAGAGGGGGCTCGGCGCCAGGAAGGCGGCCGAGGCGGCGGCGGAGAAGGAGAAGGAGTCCGGAGGCAGAGGCAGAGAGAGCGGGAGCGAAAAGGCCTGTGCTCCCGCGGCGCAGGTCAGCATCGGCAGCGGCTACCCCGGGGACCCGGCCACGAAATCATTTCTTGAATCATCGAAGCACCCGCTGTTCGGCTGGGGAGAGCACGTCCGCTTCTCGTGGTCGACCGCGGCGAGGGCGCTCGCCGTCGAGCACGGGGCGGTCGCGGTCGAGTGGGAGGACGACGACGAGGACGGCGGCGGGGACGGCGAGAGCAGGAACAGGTCGTCGGCGGCGGCGGCGGGCCGGAAGAGGAACGGCGGCGGCGGGACCGCGCAGCAGGGCATTCAGGGCAGGATCTCGTTCGGAGGGGGGCCCGCGCAGCCCGTCTCGGGGGCGTCGACGGGGGCGGGGAGGGCGAGCTACTTCAGGGCTCGCCGGCTGCAGTTGGCAGCTCTCTGAAAGAAAAGTTTTTTTATTTTTTTTTGGGGCGGGGACGACGTGGCTCTTCACAAGGTTCCGTGTGAAGCCATCCTTTCCTCTTTCTCCCGTTTCTCTCTCTTCTCTCCCTCCCTCCTTCTCTCTACCCCTCGCCACGTCGTCCTCGGCGTCAGGCAGCCGATCCCTCGTGCGCCTCCTCTTCGGCACCGGCACCATGGCGTTCAGGGCTCGCAGCATGAGCTCGACCTCGTCGGCGTCGCTGATTGCTTCTGCTTCGGCAACGTCCAAGCCGACGACTTTATCGTCGTCGGCAAAGGTGCGTCTTTGGTTTTGAGGAGCTCTAGCATCGGCAAAGCCCCCGTCGCGCGCATCGCCACTTCTTCTGGATAGGATCGGCAAAGAGCAAGAAGAAACCATCCCTCCCTCCTTGCTCCCTGTGCCCTTTCTTCTTCGTCGTCGCCCTCCGTCAGCTCGATGGCCTGAAACCACTCACCCGTCTTCTTCTCTCCTTTCTCTCCCTCCATACAACCACACTATACAGCATGCCTTCCTCCGCCGCGTCGCGTCGTCTGCCCTGTCCCGCAGCGTCGCTCCCGCGCGGCAGGCGGCAATCGTCGGCGGCGCACGCATCCAGAAGCATTTCTTGTCTTCGTTGTCTTCCTCGTCGCCATCGTCGTCGATTGCCGCTGCCCCTGCTGCCGCGGCCCCGGCCGCCAAGGCGCTGACCCCCGCCCCGCAGAAGCTCCACGGCTTCACGCTGCTGCGCCAGGAGTACATCGCAGAGTACAACAGGTGAGAGAAGGATCGGCCCCCGCCTTTGCTGCTGTTCTTGTCCCCCCTGGAGACGACGCCATCGAAATCAGGGCCAGCGGAGCTCTTCTCTTCTCTTCTCCCCTCATCTCACCCTCCCTTTCGACCCCCCCCTCTCTCTCTTCCCTCCCCCTCCCCTTGCAGCGACGTCCGCCTCTACGTCCACGACAAGACCGGAGCCGAGGTCATCTCCTGCGTCTCCCCGGACGACGAGAACAAGACCTTTGGCGCGGTGCTCCGCACGCCCGTCGACGACAGCAAGGGCGTCCCGCACATCCTCGAGCACTCGGTGCTCTGCGGCAGCCGCAAGTACCCGATCAAGGAGCCGTTCGTCGAGCTGATGAAGGGCTCGCTCAACACGTTCCTCAACGCCTTCACGTACCCGGACCGCACCTGCTATCCCGTCGCGTCGGCCAACCTGGCCGACTTCTACAACCTCGTCGACGTGTACCTCGACGCCGTGCTGCACCCGCGCTGCGTCGAAGACCCGCGCACGTTTGCGCAGGAAGGGTGGCACCTCGAGGCGGACGCGGAGGGCGCGGAGGAGGGGGGCGAGGCTGCTCCCTCTTCTGCCGCCGAGTCGCTGAGGCTCAAGGGGGTCGTGTTCAACGAGATGAAAGGTGAGAAGGGAGAGAGAGAGAGATAGAGCTGCGTGGCGTGGTGGAGGGGGAGAGCAGCAGCATAGGCAGAAGAGAGAAAGACAAAAAGGGCTCCGAAAGAACGCAAACAAAAACTCACTTTTTCTCTCGCTGTCTTTCGAATTTTCCCCCTCTCCCTCCCCCTGCCAGGCGTCTACTCCTCCCCGGACTCGGTCAACGGCCGCGTCGTCCAGTCTGCGCTCTTCCCGGACATCACCTACGCCGCGGACTCGGGCGGCGACCCGGCCGCGATCCCGGACCTGACCTTCGAGGAATTCAAAAACTTCCACTCCAAGTACTACCACCCCTCCAACGCGCGCTTCTGGTTCTACGGCGACGACCCCGCCGAAGAGCGGCTCAGGCTGCTCGCGGCCTACCTGGACGAGTTCGAGGAGAACAAGGCCGCGGCGGCATCGAGCGAGGTCGGCACTCAGAGGCTGTTCAGCGAGCCGAGGCGCGTCGTCGAGAAGTACGCGAGCGGCGCCGAGGACGAGTCCTCGTCCTCCTCAAAGGCCGACGCCCCCAAGGAGTTTGTCTCCCTCAACTGGGTCCTCTCCGAAGAGCCCCTGGACCTCGCCACCGAGCTCGAGCTCGGCTTCCTCGACTACCTGCTCCTGGGAACCGCCGCGGCCCCCCTGCGGAAGGCGCTCAACGACTCGGGGCTGGGGGAGGCCCTAATCGGCGGCGGGCTACAGGACGAGCTCAAGCAGCCCGTCTTCTCCGTCGGGCTGAAAGGGGTGGCCCCGGGGACGGGGGACGCCGACAGGGTCGAGGCGCTCATCCTGAGCGAGCTGGCCCGCCTGGCCGAGGTCGGGTTTGAGAAGTCGGCCGTCGAGGCCGCGGTCAACACGACCGAGTTCGCGCTCCGCGAGAACAACACGGGCTCGTTCCCCCGCGGGCTGAGCCTGATGCTGCGCGCCGCTCCCGCCTGGCTCTACGGCCGCGACCCGCTCCAGCCGCTCAAGTGGTCGGACGACCTCGCCGCCTTCAAGGCCAAGCTCGCCTCGGGGCAGGACCCCTTCCGGCCGCTCCTGCGGAGGTTCCTGCTCGACAACACGCACCGCGTCGCCGTCGTGCTGCGGCCCGACGCCGGGCTGGGCGCCGAGCAGGAGGCCGCGGAGCAGGCGCGCGTCGACGCCGCCGCCAGGGAGCTGGGCCCCGAGGGGATCAGGGCGGTCGCGCTCGAGACTGAGGCGCTGCGGGAGCGGCAGGAGACGCCCGACACGCCCGAGGCGCTCGCGTGCGTGCCGTCGCTCGCGCTGTCGGACATCCCACGCGAGGCGCCCGACGTGCCGACGGCGGTCTCGGAGCTCTCGGCCGCCGCCTCCTCCCCGGCTGCTAGGGCCAAGCTGCTCTCGCACGAGCTCTTCACCAACGACGTCCTCTACCTCGACGCGCTGCTCCCCATGCGCGCGATCCCGGCCAAGCTCCTCCCCCTGGTGCCGCTCTTCTGCCGCTCGCTGACGCAGATGGGCACCGAGGCCGAGTCGTTTGTTGAGCTGACCGACCGCATCGGCCGCAAGACGGGCGGCTTCTCGGTGAGCCCCTCGGTCTCGGACGTCCGAGGCAAGCCCGACTCCCCGGCCGCCTTCGTCGTGCTGTCGGGCAAGGCCATGCGCTCCCAGGCCGGGGACCTGCTGTCGCTGGCGTCGGACGTGCTGCTCACCGCGAAGCTCGACGACCGCGAGCGGTTCAGGCAGATGGCGCTCGAGACCAAGGCCGGCCTCGAGGCTGGCGTCGTCGGCGCGGGCCACCGGTTCGCGGCGCGGAGGCTCGATGCCCAGCGGTCGCGGGCGGGGTGGGCGCAGGAGGCCATGGGCGGCCTGTCGTACCTGAACTACATCCGTGAGCTCGTCGCACGGGTCGACGGAGACTGGGACGGCGTGAAAGCGGACCTGGAGAGCATCCGCGCGGCGCTGCTGGTCGGCGCGGCGCAGGGCTCGGGCGGCGAGGGCGGGGCGATCATCAACGCGACGGCCGACGGCAGGACGCTCGACGCCTCTTCCGCGCACATCGCGACCTTCCTCGACGCGGTCGTCTCCTCCGCCTCTTCCTCCGCCGCCTCCACGGGCCTGACCTTCCCCGGAGACTTCGACTGGCCCACCGGCATGCCCCTCAGGTCCGAGGCCCTCACGGTGCCGACACAGGTCAACTACGTGGGGAAGGCGGCCAACCTCTACGAGGACGCGGGCTACAATCTCAAGGGGTCTGCCTACGTCGCCAACAAGCTTCTGGGCACGTCGTGGCTCTGGGACCGCGTGCGCGTGTCCGGAGGGGCCTACGGCGGCTTCTCGGACTTCGACACGCACTCCGGGATGTTTGCCTACCTGAGCTACCGCGACCCAAACCTCCTCGAGACGGTCGACGTCTACGACCAGACGCCCAACTGGCTGCGCACCCTGGAGCTCGACCAGGACGCCCTGACCAAGGCCGTCATCGGCACGATCGGAGACATCGACGGGTACCAGCTCCCGGACGCGAAGGGGTACACGGCGCTGATGCGGCACGTGCTGGGCGTGACGCGCGAGGAGCGCCAGAAGCGCCGCGACGAGATCCTGGGCACGACGCTCAAGGACGTCAGGGAGTTTGCCGAGGCGATCGAGTGCGTGAAATCGGGCAAGTCGGCGCGCGTCGTGGCCGTGACGAGCGCGGAGAGGGCGGCGCAGGCGATGGAGAAGAGGCCCGGGGTGTTTGACGAGGTGATCAAGGTGCTTTGAACGGAGAGAGAGGAGAGATTTTATATATTTGTTTAGTTGTCGATCGTTGTCTTTTTTGGTTTTACATTCTTTTTCTTCTTCTTTTCTTGTAGGCAAGTCTTTTTCCTATTTCATCTCTCAATTCCTCCGGGCCGCGACGCGCCCTACCGCCGCCTTCAGCCTCTCCCACGCGGCCCCGGGAGAGTCCAGCGCCGGGCGCACGTCCAGGTGCATCGAGACCGGGGCGGGAAGAACAGGCTGAGAAGAAGAAGAAGAAGAAGAAGGGGGAGAAGAAGAAGTAGGAGAGGGAGAAGAAGAGGGAGTCGAGGGAACAGGAGCGGCAGCATTATAAAAGTCGATGACGTACCTCACCCGCTCCTTCCCGCACCGGTCCACGAACCAGTCGTGGCGGTCAAACGGCAGGCGATACCCCAACAAGTTCAGAAACCGCGCCTTGGGGCTCAGGTCCCTCGGCCTGCCCACGAACCTCGCCAGACGGGGGCCGCCGCAGGGCGAGGAGCGAGGCCCGAAGCCTGCCGCGCTCTCCCAGGCGACGACCTCCTGCCAGGCCCGCTCGTTGACCGCGTTGTGGATCGCGACGACGCTGGCCATGTCCCTCTCGGCCGGGGACCAGCCCTTCCGACGCATCGCGTTGAAGAACATCTGCTGTGAGGGGTAGACCCACGTCTTTGCTTCTTTTTCGCCTTGTTCTCCTTTCGGGGTCGAGGTCGACGTCGAAGCTGCTTCTCCCGATGCTTTCCCTGCTGCTGCTGCTGCTGCTGCTGCTGCCTCCTTCGTCTTCTTCTGGTGCTCTGGCACGTCGGTCTCGGGGGCCATCGGGATCGAGGACGCCTGCCGGGCCGTCGGGAGCGGCCTGCTCTGGCCCGGGGAGAGCGCGTTGAAGTCCGGCGTCGCCGGCATCGGCATCAGGTTCCGGGCGTCGGCGGCGACCGAGGGGGAGGCCATGACGGGGCAGCCTCCCCCTCCTCCGCTGCTTCCGCTTCCGCTTCCGCCTCCGACGGGGCACGCGCTCCCTCCTCCGAGGGTCCGGGTGCCCGCGCCCGAAAAGGGGATCACCTGCGGGCTGACCTCTGTTTTGGTTTGGGTTGTTTTATCGAAGAGGAAGAGGAAGAAGGGGTTGAGAGTTTTCCGTTCTCCGCTCCGCCGTGGGCCGTCGTCGCTGCTGATCGAAACTAGCCATCGCTTTTCACCCCCTATTTTCTCTCTTTCTTTACCTTTCGAGCACGGCTTGCCGCTGCCAGTGGTCGATGCCATCGACGCGAAGAGGCGCTGAGCCGAGGCGGGGTCTGCCAAGGAGGCGGGAGCCTGCGATTGATCACTCTTCGGCGCCATTGGTGCGAGAACTGTTCGAGTTGTGAGTGAAAGAGAGGCACCGATTTTCCAACCTCTTCCTCGTTCTCCCACCGCTCTCCCCCACCAAAACCCTCCCCCGCTCTTTTCCCTGGTTGCTTGGGGGATAAAAAAAAGCACGAGTCTGATCAAATACACAGAGTGAGAGTCCCCTCAAAAACAGAGATCCCCAAAAAGAAAGCAGAAGAAAAGAAACGAAAAGAGAGGAAAACAAGGACCACGTCAAGGCCTCGGCGCCCCGGCGCCGACGGCGTTGGCCAGCACCTGCGTCCTCTGCGTCAGGCCCTTGACCGTCTCGATCAGCTGGTCTTGCACCGACGGGAACGCCGACGCGATCACCACGGCGCGCGCCCTCGAGTCGACGCGGGCGCGGAGGCGGGCCGTGCGGATGAGGTCGACGATCCACGCCTCGGCCGCGTCGGCCGAGGCGTCGTCTGAGCTTTTCTCCGCGCCTGCGCCTCCTCCCGAGGTCGAAGCCGCCGACGCCGCTGCCGCTGCCTCGCTGGTGTCCAGCCCGAGCTTCTCGGAAAGCAGCCCCAGGTCGACGCGCTCGTGGACCCTGCAGTAGGACTCGAAGATCAGCAGCCGCGCCGCGTCGGCAAACTCGCGCGCCAGCGCCGCGACGAAAAAGTCGCCCTCCATCACCGGGATCGCCTCGGCCAGCGCCTCGCGTGCGCCCTCAAAGTCGGCGTTCGTGAACAGCCTGCGCACGAACTCGGTGATCGGGTCGGAGTACTCGTAGGCCTCCTGCTCGACGACGCGCGCGAGGTCCCTGAGCACGCCGCGCCTTCTCCTGTTGACGACGGCGGCGACGGCGGCGTACCTCAGGAGGTGCGGCGCCGCCGTCTGCGCCGCGTTGAGGTAGCGGTCCGCGAAGAACAGATCCACGAGCCCGGTCCTCCCGGCCTCGTGGTTGAAGAAGACGAACAGAGCCCAGTGCAGCAGCCAGGCGCGGCGCTGGACCTGCTCCGCCGCCGGGGCGTGCAGCCCCTCCGAGTCGACGGCGTCCCGCAGCCTGACCAGCGACTCGAGCGCGGCGTCCCAGCTCTGCGTCAGCACCTGGGCCGCTAGCCTCCCCCACAGCGACGACAGCACCTTGCCGGCGTCGGTGCCCAAGTTGGAGTAGTGGTAGAGCAGCTCGGCCGCCGCGCCGTAGTTGCCGCACTCGAACTGGAACTTGGCGTAGTGGAACAGGGCGTCGACGTGTGCGGCGCCGATGCCGGCCGTCTCGCGGAGGTGCTGGAGGTTGGCAGCCTTGTCTGCGGAGCGGAGCTGCTTGACCGCGGCCTCGTCGGAGAGGAAGGTGACGATGGCGTCGGCGTCGGCCTGATAGAGTGAGGAGGAAGAGAGAGGAGAAGAAGAAGAAGAAGAAGAAGAAGAAGAAGAAGAAGAAGAAGAGGTGAGCAAACGAAGACGAAGAGGGAAAACGGGCGCGCTAATATTGAAGAAGTGATGCGACGCGGAGTTGACGAGGTCGGACGCACGCGATGGCAGTTTTGATTGCTCGGATGCGTTCCTCATGATCAAGAGGCCGCTGCATCAAAAGCACGGGAATCCAAAAGTACCAGACAGGACCGGCAGAAGGCGAAGGAGCGACCAGCCGACGTCGATCGATCGATTTCTGCCCGCCCGCAGCCGCCATCATCAAACCCGTCTCCTCACCTGCAAGCTCTTCAGCTTGGCCACCACCTCCTCGCGCTTCGCGGCGAACTCCGCGGGGGGCTCGGTGCCCCTCGCGGCCCTCCACACGTCGGCGGCGTAGTCCACCATGTTGGTCTGCGCGAGCAGCGCGACCTTGGCGTCCTGGATCGAGGCGTCGTCGTAGAGGCCGCGTGCCGAGGCGAATTCGAGCAGTGGGAAGAGGAGGTGGCGGTCCAGAAAGGGCGCCATCGTGGCCGTGAGGTCGTACTGCTGCTGCAGCTGGGGAGTTGTCGCCATGGTAGGCGAGTTGAAGAGAGAGAGCGTGGAGAAAGAGGAACGGGAGGAGGATGGAACGCAGCGTCGACGACGGCGGCCCGATCGAAAGTGAAGAGGAAATGGAAAAAACAAGGGTGACACAATTTGTCAAGCAAAAAAAAAAATCCGGATTATAACAGCGAGAGCCGGCGGAGGAGGCTCTCTCTCTCGAACTGTTATCTCTTTGCTGCCGCCTCTGCTTGAGATCGCGCGCGTCGTGGAGAAATAGAAAGTATAGGACCAGGCGTGCGTCTTTTTCGAGAAGGAGATGCTGCTGCTCGCAACGCAGCAACGAGCTCGGACAGCAGCGGCGTCAACGACGACGACAGCTCTCGTTCGACCCCGTCCGCCGAGGAGGAGTAAGGCGGCAGCAGTGCCTACAACAAGCCGGCGCCTGCCGCAGCACGCTGCAGCACGCTTGCCGCCGTCAGCCGATGCCCCCGGAGGAGATAAACAGAACACGGAGGCGGCGGCGGGAGCGGCGCCTCGGGCTGCTGCTCCGAGCGGAGCATCGACGCCCTCCTTTGCTGCCCTCGCAGCATCCAAGCAGCGCCTCTCCTCGCTCCTGGCGGAGAGAGACGCCGCGCGCTCCAAGACAGTGGCCTCGCTCGCGAGAGCGGAGAGGCTCGAGAAGCGCGCCGCGGCCCTCCGGAGCGCCGCGGCGGACGCGGTCGCGAGCGGAGGGGCAGGCGACGGTGAGGCCCGGAGGCTGCTGGGGCTCAAGGCGCAGGTCGCAGAGGCCTCGGCCAGGGCGGGGCTGCGGGCGGCGGCCAACAGGGAGCTCGCGGCGAAGCTGTCCGAGGTCGCGAGGGCGGAGCGGGCGGAGATGGACGGCTTGGCGGCGGCGGAGGTGGAGGCGGAGGCGCAGGT
>Ga0315289_10003015_pt1 | contig 25611 bp, 20 predicted proteins | sample YL17G11_40_MG_FD_203452 | JGI IMG/M metagenome (GOLD analysis project Ga0315289, IMG submission 203452) | Sediment microbial communities from Yellowstone Lake, YNP, Wyoming, USA - YL17G11_40 | ecosystem: Environmental > Aquatic > Freshwater > Lake > Sediment | place: USA: Wyoming | collected...
CTTTAACAGGCATAGCTCCATCACTGATGATCATGTTCAAACATAGTCAGTTTGTTTCCGTGGTGAGCCTATTTGTGAGCGGGTCATTTATTTTCTCAGTTTATCTTATCTTGAATAACAAATTATTTAATTCTTTATTAATCTTTCTCATTAACCTGCCTTTTTTGCGTTTGCTGGAATGGAATTTAGATAAGATTGACCTCAAATGGGTAACGGTCGGCCCCTTGGTTTTGACGCCAACCATAATATTTCTGATTTCTATCTTCCTGGCCTATTTATTGTCCGACAAAAAGAGCGAACATATTGAACTATCAGGAATTCAAATTTCAATTATGCTATTTATGAGCGCGGCGGTTGTTTCTCTGTTTGTCTCAAATGATATCTGCCTCAGCTCCAGGCAGTTATTACTGGATATGTCTTTCCCTTTGATGTTTTTTTATTTGCTGATCAAAGGGTTAAAAAACAATATTGAGCAGGTAAGGATCTTACTTTATATCCTTATCATAACCGGTTTTGTTTACATCTTTATGGGATATTACTTTTATTTGGGGATGACAATTCCCAGCCTTGGCCTGCTTTATTCAATATATGGATTATACGGGATGGTGAGCCAGTTTAGAATCATGGCAACATTTATATTCCCGTTTACGGTAGCCATGGCTTTAATTGAAACAGGAGCAAAACGAGCTTGTTTTATTCTTGCGGCATTCCTGGGGCTGTGTTTTGTTGCCGTTTCTTTTAGCCGAATCGCCGTGCTGGGAGCGGTATTTTCCCTTATTCCGTTTTTAAGGAAGAAGGAAGTAATCGCACCGATTCTGGCGGGAATTATTTTAGTTGTTATTTTTCAGGGTTGGTTTATGGAAAATATATTTTTGCGCTTTAATGAATTTGATATGCTGGAGAAACTGGATATGAGCTACTGGTCGCCAATGCGCTTATGGGGGGCGAGGGCGGCATTCTCGATTATCCGGGAACATCCTTTATTTGGGATCGGCTATGGGATGTGGAATGATTATTATTATAAGTATGGCCCAGCTTTATATATGGGTAAAGATATTTACTATATCACCTCAGCCCATAATAGTTTTCTGGATTCGGCAGTCCAGGGAGGTGTTTTGCTATTAATGGGATTGACAGGATTTTTGTGGAAATTTATTAGCAGTTGTATGTCTTTGATTTATTTCAGTGACAACAAGTTTACAAAAACCGTTTCATTGGGACTTTTGGGTTTTATGATAGCGATCATTACTGCTTCTTTTGCCGGAAATGTTTTTAGTATTTCTCTCAAAGATGACTTGACGGGAGGGATTGTTTTTTGGTCAATCGTGGCGATATTGGTAGCGTTAAGGAGCATAGAAAAGAGTGCTAAGTGTAATACTGCCTGCCCACAATGAAGAAAAAATAATCGGTCAGATCATCGGGGAGTTAAAGACATTATATCCCGAGGCGGAAGTGGTGGTGGTTGATGACGGCTCTACCGATCAAACTGCCAGCGTTGCCCGAAGGGCCGGGGCAGCTGTGATATCTCATCCGCAGAACAGAGGCAATGGCGCGGCCATAAAAACCGGCATCAGGAATGCAAAAGGTGAAATATTGGTTTTTATGGATGCTGATGGACAGCATGATCCACGGGAGATCAAAAATTTATTGGAACATACCCCCGATTACGACATGGTGGTGGGGGCAAGAACGGGCGATTCCCACGGTTATTTCCACCGCAACCTGGCCAACGCGTTTTATAATAGGCTTGCTTCCTATCTGGCAGACTACCGAATACTAGATCTAACCTCTGGTTTCAGGGCGGCCAAGAAGAAAATCATCGCAAAATTCATTTACCTTTTCCCCAACGGTTTTTCCTATCCCACAACCAGCACTTTATCATTGCTGCGGGCAGGCTATTCCGTAAAATACGTCCCGATCAAGACAAAAAAAAGGGTGGGCAGGAGCAAATTGAACTTGCTGCGTGACGGGGTGGGCTTCATCCTGGTGATGTTTAAGATCATCATGATGTTTTCTCCTTTTAAAGTCTTCGCGCCCGCAGGAGCATTATTTGTTGCGCTTGGGATTGCATATTATATCTACACTTTTGTCCTCTGGCAGCAATTTCGCAATATGTCGGCCCTCTTGATCTCTATCGGAGTTTTAATATTTATGCTCGGGTTAATTGCCGAACAGATCGCGCAGTTGCGGATGCAGAGAAGCGAGGAAGTAGAAGGATGAAGGTTTTGATCATTAATCCACCCTGGCCGGGAAAAGGGTACGGCACCAGGTCGCAAAATAGAATAATCAAACAGCGCAGTGATAAATATCTTCAATACCCGATATATCTTGCCTACTCTGCCGCCCAGCTTAGGAAAGCCGGCCATGAGGTTTTTTATGTTGATTCGGTAATTCAAGGAATGAACATGAAAGAAACCTTGCGGAAAGTGTGGGAGATCATGCCGGACAGCATATTTATGGAAACCACTACCCCCTCGATCGAAGCAGATTATGAATTTATCAACGCCGCCAAGAAGCTTACCAACGCGGTAATGCTGGCGGGGGGGCCGCACGTGACCCATTTCCCGATCAGGTCGCTGGAGGAGTGTGAGGGGTTAGATGTCGTCATAAGGCGCGAATTTGACACGAAGATTGCTTTGGTGGTTGGGAATATAGATGATCTGGGAAAGGTTAAGGGCATAGCTTTTAGAAAAGGCGGAAAAATTGTTGATAATGGAGCAGGAGAAGACTGTTTGGATCTGGATAGTTTGCCGTTTCCGGATCGTGATGCGGTTCCCTATCACTGGTATCTTGAAGCATGGTACAGTCGTCGACCCTTCATAAATATGATGACTTCGCGCGGGTGTCCCTATCCCTGCACTTTTTGCCTCTGGCCGCAGTCCATGTACGGCCATAAACAACGCTTTCGCAGCATCGACAACGTGATCGCCGAATTGAAATATGTCATCGATCGATACGGCGTGAAAGAGGTCAATGTCGATGATGGGACCTTTACTACCAATCGTCGGAGAGTAATGGAATTCTGCGAAAAGTTACAGAGGAATAGAATAAAAATAATTTGGACGTGCAACGGCCGCGTCGATAATGTTGACATGGAAATGCTCAAGGAGATGAAGCGCGGCGGCTGCAAAATGATCCGCTACGGCGTGGAGTCGGGATCGGCGGAAGTTCTCAAAACAATAAAAAAAGGCATAACTTTTGAGCAAATCGAGCGGGCCTTTCGCCTCACTAAAAAAGCCGGCATTCAGGCCCTGGGCGGTTTTATGTTCGGCTACCCCTGCGACACCCGGAAGACAATTGCAGAAACCATGGATTACGCCATAAAGCTCTCGCCTGACCAGGTTCAGTTCTCCATTTGCATGGCTTATCCGGGCACAGCCCTATATGCCGAAGCGGAAAAAGAGGGCAGGCTTGATTTTAACTCCTGGAAGGAATTCGATATGACCTACGGCCCCGTTGTCAAGACGCAGGACATGGGGCGGGAGGAATTGAAGAATATCCTGGCGGTCGCTTACCGCCGCTTTTATTTCCGTCCCCGTTATTTTATGCAGACTTTATGGAACATAAAAGACTGGTCCGAATTCATGAGGGTGATCCGTTCGCTCAGAAGCCTGGTAAGGACCATTCTATTGCACAGCAAAAAGAAATGAGAAACATTAAAGCTTCTGTGGTCATTCCTAATTATAACGGCGGGCCGGACCTCCGAAAAAACTTGTGGGCCCTGCGGAATCAGAGCCTTCCGGATTTTGAGATCGTTGTGGTGGACGATAGTTCAACCGATGATTCTTTGAAGATCGCCCGGCGCTATGCCGATCGCTTGTGCCAAACCCCCAGGAACAGCGGCCCGGCCGCGGCGCGAAATCTGGGAATAAGGAACTCACGCTCGGATCTGATCTTTTTCCTGGACGCGGACTGCGTGCCGCGGCGCGACTGGGTGGAAAAGATGTTGAAGCAATTTGCCGATGCCGCAATCCAGGTGGTAATGGGAAAAGTGGAGATCGAAAGATCGAACTTCGTCGGAGATTCGATCTCGGCCCTGGGCTATCCGGCCGGCGGGTCGGTGGGGTTTGATAGGATGTGGCGGGTTTCACCTGAGGGCTATACGCATACTTTCAGCTCCTGCAACTGCGGCTTTCGGCGGCAGGTATTTGATGCTTTCGGTTATTTTGACGAGGATTTCCCCTATGCTGGAGGGGAGGATACCCTGCTGGCAAGAAAAATATTTGAGGGGGGTGGCAAAATCAAGTATTGCCCGGAGGTGGTAGTTGTGCATGGGGCGCGGTCGGATCTTAAATCTTTTATCTCGTGGCAGGTTAAAAGGGGCAAATCTATTTATCTTTTCCGGAAGAAGGCAGGATCGATCGGAACGGAAGTGCACAACCGTCTTCAGTCGATAAGAAATATAATCAAGCTCCATTTGCGCGATCCGAAAATATTCTTAATTCTTCCGCTTCTTTTTGGGGGATTAGTTTCCCAGCAAATAGGCTATTTAAAGGCGGCGCGAAATGATAGAACAGGCTAAATTAATGAGCTGGTATAACTTTGAATACAGCAGGAACCCCCGGCGGTTTACCCGGGATAAAAAGTATTACAGGCATTTTCTGCGCTATCTTGCCCCGGAGCCAGGGAGAAAACTGCTGGATGTTGCCTGCGGGACAGGTGTTTTTTTAAAGCTTGCCAGCGAGATCGGTCTTGAGACTTATGGAGTGGATCTGTCAGAGACCGCCGTGAAAATCGCAAAACAAAATGTCACGTGCGCAAAGATTATGGTGGCGAACGGGGAGGCATTGCCGTTCGAAGACAAAAAATTTGATTACGTCTCAAATATCGGCAGTCTGGAACACTATCTTGATCAGGCAAAAGGGATAAGGGAAATGATCCGGGTATTGAAAGATGATGGTCGGATGTTGATCGTGCTCCCGAACTCATTCTGGGAAATGCATAAAGGTACCGGTCAAAAGCTGGAAGTGCTTAATACGATCGAGGCTTGGAGCGGATTATTGACGTGTAATGGTCTTAATATCCTGAAAGTGTATAAGGATTTTGGGCCGGCGGTATTTCATGATTTCAAACCGCATAAAATATTTATGCGAGCGGCAGGTAAATTAATCACCGGGCTGCTGCCGGTGGCATTCGCCTATCAATTTGTGTTTATCTGCAAACCAAACAAAGCAGAAAAGATATGAAAAGGGAATTGCTTAAATATCTGGCGTGTCCGGAATGCGGGGGGGAATTCAATCTGCATGCGGATGTGGTGAATGGCGAGGAAATGGTTGAAGGGAGGTTGACCTGCTGCGGGTGCATGCGTTCATATCCGGTAAAGCGCTCGATCCCGCGCATCAACCCGGCCGCTCTCGTGGACGGCAAAAAAGAAACCGCTGATTTCTTTGCCAAAGATTGGGAGCTGTTCCCTTCTCTGGATCTGAAGCTTGCCAGAGAGCTTATGCAGGCCTATGTGGCGCCCATGAAACTGGAGGAGTTCAGGGGTAAGACCGCTCTTGAGGCAGGCTGCGGGTCGGGCAGGAACCTGATCGTCCTGGCTCAGGAAGGCGCAAAGGATATTATCGGCCTGGACCTGAGTGAAAGTCTGGACGTTGCCTATAAAAAGACCAGGGGATATCCGAACATCCATCTGGTGCAGGGAGATATTCTTAATCCACCATTTAAAAATGTGTTTGATGTGGTTTATTCTGTTGGGGTCCTGCATCATTTGCCGGTACCCAAAGAGGGGTTTCGTTCACTGGTCAGGTTCCTCAAGCCTAACGGGATCATGGCTATCACCGTGTACGGCAAAGAGAACAACGAATGGATCATTAAATACCTCAATCCGTTAAGAAAGAACATATTCTCCAGATTTCAAGGGTTTTCTCTGGCACTTTCATTTCTCATGGCTTTGTTCGTCTATCCAGTCATCCGTTTTATCTATAAACCTTTAAATGAGATCAGATTCACGAAGGATTTCGCTAAGAGGTGGCTTTTCTACAATGACTTTTTATATCTTTTGTCAAGGCTCGGTTTTAAGGTCACGGTCGGCCAGATCTGGGACCAGATCACCGCGCCCACGGCGAATTATCATTCAAAAGATGAAGTTAGAGCCTGGTTTGAGGGGGCCAGATTGAACAATATCAGAATGAGTTGGAGAAATAAGAATTGCTGGAATGGGGTAGGGGTAAAAAGTTAAATGTGCGGGATAGCGGGAATATTTAACTTCAAGACAAAACAACCTGTAAAAAACAATATCATACGGGCTATGTGCAAGATTATTGAGCATCGCGGACCGGATGATGAAGGATTTTTCTTTGATAAAGAATTGGGGCTTGGTATGCGGCGCTTGAGCATCATTGACCTTGAGACCGGGAAACAGCCCGTTTCCAATGAGGATGATAGTCTTTGGGTCATTTGCAACGGCGAGATATACAATTATCAGGCCCTTACCGCTGAGCTTAAAGGCAAAGGCCACAAGTTCAAGACCCGATCTGATACTGAGGTTTTATTACATGCCTATGAAGAGTGGGGGATCGGGTTTTTGCAGAAGCTTAACGGCATGTATGCTTTCGCCCTTTTTGACCGGCGCCGGCGCAGACTCCTGCTGGTGAGGGACCGGCTTGGGATCAAACCGCTGTTTTACTCGTTGCATAGGGACGGGGTGATCTTTTGTTCCGAAATAAAAGGGATCCTTCAGGATCAAGGAATAAGGAGAACGCCGGATGCACAATCGGTCTTTGATTATTTCTCCTACGGTTATGTGCCGGGGCCTTGGACGGTGTTTAAGGGGATATGCCAGCTTTTGCCGGGCCATTATCTGGAGATTGTGGGGGAAAGAACGCGGATTGAAAAATACTGGGATGTGAGCGTGCGGGAGGAGCATTATTCTCAGGAATATTTTGAAGAAAAGATACTCGAGAAGCTTCGAAAAGCGGTCAGCCGGTGTCTGATAGCGGATGTCCCGATCAGCCTGTTTTTAAGTTCCGGCATAGATTCAAGTGCCCTGCTGGCTCTGATAAGTAACCAAATTAATACCCGAAATTTCCGGACTTATTCGATCGGTTACCAGGAGAAGAGCTATGACGAAGTACCGGCGGCTCGGAAGACCGCGGAGTATTTCCACACCGAACACAGCGAGCTTTACTGCACCCCGGAGCATCTATTGGAGATATTTGACCGGCTGGTTTGGCACTGTGACAATCTGCTGGGCGATTTCGGCCACATCTTGAACTTTAAAATGCAGGAAATGGCTTCCCAAAGTAATAAGGTGGCTTTGATCGGGGCGGGGGGTGATGAGTTGTTTGTCGGTTATATTACTTACCAAGCTGATAAACTTTTACGCTATTACAAAAAGCTGCCGAAATTTGTGCGGGAAAAGTTTATCCCTCTGGTTATAAATAGTCTTCCCACTTCTCATGAAAAGCTCAGCCTGGATTTTCGCCTGAAGCATTTTATCGAAAGGGCGGAGCTCGAACCTGCCAAGGCTCATTATTCGTGGAAGACCATCTTTTCGGACGAAGAAAAAAAGGAACTTCTTCTTATCGATGGGCAAACCGACTCCTATGAACGCTATGATGTCCATTTGCAAAAGGTAAAGGACGCTGACAGTTTAAATCAATATCTTTACGGAGATTTAAAGACCTGGCTTCCGGAACAGCTCTATTTTACGGATGCAGTTTCCATGGCCAATTCAATTGAAAATCGTCTTCCCTATCTTGACCACGAACTCGTCGAGCTGGCTTTTTCCATTCCTGTTTCGGTAAGGATGCGGGGGATGAATTTAAAAAATATTTTTAAGAAAGCGGTTGCACCTCTTCTTCCCAAGGAAGTTATTAAAAGGAAAAAGTTGGGGGCCGGCGCGCCGTTCGCCAAATGGATAGAGGGAAAGGCCAAAACTTTAATGCTTGAAACTTTATCCCCCGCGCGGGTAAAACGGGTCGGGCTGCTTGATCCGGCTTATGTCGACCAGTTGATTTCGGAGCACCTGTCGCACCAAAAAAATAACGCGTATAAAATCTGGGCCCTGATGACATTTATACGATGGCATGAAATGTATATAAGTGATTTTGAGCCTATTAAAAATGTTTGAGCGCATTAAAAAAAACAAACAAATATTTATCTTGCTTGGCTTGGCGGCAATTATCTGCCTGATTTATTTCAAGGTTAATTTTAATGGCATGGTAATACCGGATGCAATGCATTTCGCGAACATAGCAAGAAATGTTGTGAGAGGGAACGGAATGATGACCGATGATGTAATGGTTGGAGAAATTGCACTGCTTAAAAATGATGTTTTTCGGGGATCCCGGAACGCGCCTCTTCATCCGCTGGTCATGGCCGGTTTTTTCTCGCTTTTCGGAATTTCCGACTTTTCGGCTGCCATGAGCTCCGCCTGGTTTTATTTATTATCAGTGCCGATGGTGTTTTTGCTGGCGAGGCGATTATTTAATAATAAGATCGCTTGGTTTGCTTCGCTGTTGTTTATGGTTGATTCGAAGATCCTATATTACAGCATTTCAGGATTGACCGAGCCGATCTTTATCTTTCTTCTGCTTTTTGCGTTTTATGTTTTAAGCGAAAGTTCCGGCCCAAAACAATTTTTCTTTGCCGGTGCCGTGCTCGGACTGGCGCGGCTGGTAAAGATACACGCGGTTTTTTTCTTGATACCCTTTCTGCTTTACGCCTGGTTATTTGAAAAGAAATCAGGATTAAGAAACACTTTATCAATGCTGGCAGGATTTGTTGTCTTGAGCGTGCCGGAAATAATCCGCGGTTATGTAATATTTGGGGATCCGATATTCAGCGGTTATTCCATGGGAATTTATCACTTTAAATATTCTTCGGATCAATTGGCCGGTTCTTTGACAGCCGGCTCACTGCCAAATTGGTGGCAAACCATTTTTGGCAATTTGCCATCTTTTGTTAAGCATTATTTGTCTAATCTTGACCGGCACTACCATTTGTTTGTTCTTTCGCTTAAACCATTTTTGATGGCTTTTTTTATCGCGGGGGTCTTACGCTGGTATGCCGACCGGAAATTGAACCTGCTTAAAACGACGCTCTTTCTTTCCATAGGGATTGAACTGCTTGCACTTTCGGTTTCAACGCAGCCCGAACGCTACTTCCATTATTTTATTCCTTTTATGCTGATCTTTAGCCTGGAATTCATGGTCGATCTCTTTTTCAGGATCCAGTTTAAAAGCGGGCTCATTCGCGCAGCCGCAGCAGGCGGGATGGTGGTCTTTCTTTGTTATTCCTTTGTTCTTAATTTTCATATGGTTCTGCAGGCGGATGGATTAGGCTCAAGAAAGACGGGCTTCGACCTTGCGAGACAAATATTACGCAAGCATACCAGGCCCGGCGATATTATCCTTTCTGATTTTTCAGAACTGTCATGGCCGGCGGACAGAAAGATGATAACGCTTCCGCTGGGCTTTGACGGGCTGAAGCAGGTAGAAAGCCGGGTGGAGATCAGCGCGATTATGCTGACAAACACCCGGCAGGGGAAATTAAAGATATTTGAGGGGGATTTTATGAAAGACTGGCGTGATGCGCTTGATAACCCCCCGAAAAGGATAGGCCGCTACCATCTGGCGGGGATATTTACCGATAAAAATGAAAAGGCCGTTCTATATAAAAGATGAGCATTAAAAAGAACAGCATCTATTTGTTATTGTCGCAGATCGTTGTATTTGTTTTGAGCATATTGGTGAGCATTGTGGTTGCTAGGATTTTAGGGCCGGGAAACCGGGGCATCTATTTTCTGACCATTACGGTTAATTTTATGATTGTTAGTTTTGCGAGTTGCGGGATCTGTTTTACCAACACTTATCTTTTGTCTAAAAGAAAGCAGAGTTTAGGCGAGGTCAATTCGGCTTCAATGATTTTTGCTTTGTCGATCGGGCTTTTTTTTATTGTTTTATACCAGCTGTTCGGACCATATTTACACAGAAACATACTGGCTGATATCGATCAGGGATTTATCCTGATGGCCATCTGTTTGGTTCCCTTATCCTTATATGCTAACTACTGGGAATCAATGCTGGTGGGGATGGGCGAATTTGAGCTTCTGAGCAAATTCAATGCGGCCACGGTCGCCATCTCAGCGGTCGGTTCGATATTGATTCTATTGTTATTTAAATGGGATCTTATTGGTTTGATGGCGTGGTGGATGGTCAGTTCCCTGATAATTACTTTAATAAGGATTTATTTAATAAAAAGGAGGAATGGCCTTTGTTTTTCCTTCAATCCTAAACTGATGAGAGAAATGTTTTCCTTTGGGATGAAGGGACATATTGGAGACATAATCTGGAAGCTGGATACAAGACTGGATATGTTTATCGTCAATTATTTCACCGGTATCTCGGGAGTTGGATATTATTCTTTGGCAGTATCTCTGGCGGAAAAAATCTGGTTTCTCCCTGCGCCTTTAAGAACCGCGGTTGTGCCGATCATCAGCGGCAATTGCCGGAAGGAGGCGGTTGATCTGACCGCCAGGGCCAATCGTCATATTCTTTTTATCAACGGATTGATAATGCTGGCCCTGCTGGCATTCGCGCCCTGGGGGATCGTTTTCTTTTATGGCAGGGAATATTCCCCCGCAGTGCTGCCGTTGATGTTGCTTGTCCCGGGAATTGTTTTCGGCCGGAACGTTTTTTCAAATTATATAACCGGGCATCTTGGAAAGCCCCAAATGGCGACGCTTTTAGCATTCATCGCTTCAGCCATCTATCTGCCCATGTCTTTTTTTATGATCAAGCATTACGGAATAAATGGGGCGGCATTGACATCCTCGATCCTTTATTTGTTGGAATATTTTATGAGCTTTGCCTATTTCAGGTGGGAAACCAAAACGCGCTTTTGGGATGTATTGTGGATGAAACGAGCGGATTTCCATGATTATAAGAAGCTGGCTCTTCAGGTTATTAATAAAAAAAGGCAAGAAGTTGCGGGGAAAATTTCCTTATGAAGATCTGTTATGTGGCTAATGCGAACAGTATACATACTAAAAGATGGGCAGAGCATTTTGCGGGAAAGGGACATGAGGTTCATTTGATATCCATGAATGAGGATAAAGTTAAAGGAGTAAAAATTCACCTTTTAAAACCTCCCGGGGATGAGGAATATATAGCTGAGCCGATACTTTTTAAAAATAACGGATTAATAGCATTTATAAAGAAAATTATTGGGGAAAATAGCAATATTCGCAAATTAATCTCAAACATACTGGGCAGCTGCCGCCTGATTTCCCAGGACCTAAAGTACGCCAGACGCTGCCGGAGGATAGTGCGAGAGCTACAGCCTGATATCTTGCATGGACATTTCCTCACCAGCTACGGCGTTTATGCCGCGTTTACGGGGCATAAGCCGCTGGTCCTTTCCGCCTGGGGAAGCGACGTCCTGGTTCATCCCAAGCAGTCTCTCTTAAGAAAAATCTATTGCAAATATTGCATCCGGAAAGCAGATGTGGTCACGGCCGAATCAAAAACGGTATCGGACGCCTTATTACGACTAGGAAGATCTGGGGATAAAATCATCCAGCTTGCCTGGGGAGTGGATTGCAAATTGTTTTTGCCGGGCTATCCCCTGGAAGTGAAAAGAATCAAGGCAAAGTTACGAATTCCTGAAAATGCGGTAGTGGTGCTAAGCAACCGGATAGCAAAGCCTTTGTATAATATTGATTGTATCATAAGGTCTATCCCCATTGTGCTAAAGAAGACTTCCGGTATTTATTTTATTATTTTATGCCCTTATGGGATTCCTGGTTACAGAAGAAAGATGGAAGAGGCGGTTGCAAAGTTAGGTTTTCCTAATAATGTGTATTTCATGCCTGATTTTGTCAGTTCTCGGGAAATGGCGGTTTATTTTAATGCTTCTGACATTTTGCTTTCTATTCCTACTTCAGATGCTCTTTCGGTTTCAGTCTTTGAAGCAATGGCCTGCGGGGTGGTGCCGATCATAAGTAACGTTGAGGCGAATCGAGAACTGATCGCCCAGGGCGGGAAGGCTTTTTTACTCCCGGATATAAATGAGAAAGAGCTGGCTTCAGCTATTATATATTGTGTCGAAAATTTAGCTGATATGAAAAAAAAGACCCAGGAGGATAACAGAAAATATATTTTAAAGCATCATAACTGGGAGAGAGGGGCAGAAAGCATGAAGATCCTTTATCAGGGGCTGTTAAAAGCATGCGCATAAGAAAGAAATACCTGGCGTACAACTTGCCATATATTACTAAGGAAGAAATAAATGAAGTTGTGGACACGCTTAAATCAGGCTGGCTGACCACAGGCCCTAAGACAAAGGCTTTTGAAGAAGATTTTAGGCGCTACATTGGTTCACGTTACGCCGTAGCGTTAAGCTCTTGCACCGCGGGCCTGCATTTAGGATTGTTGGCAGCCGGCATAGGCAAAGATGATGAGGTTATAACCACGCCTTATACTTTTGCGAGCACGATCCTGGCGATCTTAGAAGTGGGGGCGAAGCCGGTATTTGTTGATATTAGAGAAGACACATTGAATATGGATGAGAGGCAAATTGAAGCAAAGGTGACACGGAAAACCAAAGCAATCCTCCCGGTGCATTTTGGGGGTATTGCTTGTGAGATGGACACGATCCTCAAAATTGCCAAGAAATATAAGCTTTTTGTGCTCGAAGACGCGGCCCATGCGGTGGGGAGCGAATACGGGAAGGTAAAGGTGGGTAATTTTGGGGAAATCACCGCTTTTAGCTTTTATGCTACCAAAAATCTTACTACCGGAGAAGGAGGAATGGTGGTTACCAATAATGGCGCTTTGGCGGAAAAAATAAGGATTTTAAGCTTGCATGGCATAAGCAAAGATTCGTTTAAGAGATATAGTAAAGGCGGGAGCTGGTATTACGAGGTTTTGGAAAAGGGCTATAAATATAACATGATGGACATGCAGGCCGCTTTAGGTATTTGGCAGCTCAGGAAGCTGGACAGAATGAATCGGAGAAGAACCGAAATCGCAGAGCAATACCATAGCTATTTTAAGGATCTGGATGAAGTCATCGTTTTGCCCCTGCCTAAAAGGGTTAAAAGTTCATGGCATTTATATGTATTGCAATTGGATTTTGGCGGCTTAAAGATAAACCGCGATATTTTTATAGAAGAACTAAAAAAGAGAAATATCGGGACCAGTGTGCATTTTATCCCCATCACCTTTCACCCTTATTTCCAAAAAGTTCTAAGCCTGAAACCTGATTCATTCCCGGTTGCTGCCAAAATTTACCGGCGGGTAATATCCTTGCCGCTCTATCCTTCCATGAGAGATGCGGACGTGAAATATGTGGCCAGTTCGGTTAAGGATATTATCAAAAAGCATTAGAAAGAGAGATTGTTTGAAAATATTGGATGAGCTGGATATTTATAATGATAAACCGGTAGAGATTATTAAGCAGTTCAAGCGGGCCAATAATCAATGCAGGACAATGGCGAATATATGAAAAAAATATTGATGATCTCATCCCATTTTGCGCCGGATGCCCATATCGGGGCAAAGCGTGTGACACAGTTTGCCAGAAATCTGCCCAAGTTCGGCTGGGAGCCCATAGTCCTGACCAGCGCTGTGTCCGATTACGGCCATTTGGATGACGGATTGAATGAGGAAATCAGGGGGATGAAGATCGTCCGGGTCAAGCAGTGGGGAAGGTCCGGTGCGCCTGGGAAGGGAAAGAGTAAGAAGCTTAATCTTATAAAGCGGGCGATTATATATTTAGAGCAATATTCGAGTTTTTGTTATGGCTGGCTGATACCGGTGTTTTTTAAAGCCCTGGCGCTGCTCAAACAATACGATATAAAAGTGGTTTATGCGTCTTCCCCGATCCCCGATTCATTGATGGTGGGATATCTCTTAAAGAAATTCAAGGGGGTAAAACTGGTCTGTGACTATCGTGACCCTTGGACCCTCAGGCCTTATCTGAGTTTGCCCAAGCTTAGAGAATGCGCTGATGCTGTTTTGGAAAAATCTATACTGAATAATTCGGATCTGGTAATAACCGTAGGAGAAATTATGAAAGAGGAACTGATCGGCAGATATAACTTGAAAAATGTGAAATCCTTTTCGGCTATTTATAACGGTTATGATAAAGATTTAATTGGGCAGCCCATACTCACCAAGAAACAAGATGCGAAGTTTAATCTGGCGTTTTGGGGGAACTTTAAGTGGTTTATTACTCCGGAGTTTTTCCTTCGTGGTTTATCCCTTTTTCTTGAAAAACAGAAGGAGGCGAAAGAGCATATCCGCGTTGAATTTTTGGGCCGAATTGAAGGAGAAGAGCTAATGAACAAGGTGGACCGGCTGCTGGAGGAATTAAATCTCAATCAGGTCGTGAAGCTGAGAGGTTTTTTGCCTTACAAGGAAGGGATGGCAAGACTATTTAAGAGCGATGCGTTTTTGATGATTATGCCAAAATGCGAGGGATTTACCAGGCATAGGCTGACGGGGAAAATATTCGAATACATGTATATTAACAAATATATCAGTAAACCGGTTTTAGGTTTTGTCCCCCTTGACGGGGAATGCGCAAAATTGATCAAGCAGACTGGAATTGGCAAACTTTCGGATCCGGAGGATGCAGCAGCGATTGCAGAATTGCTGGGTGAAGCGTATTCGGATTTTAAAAGCGGCTTTGCTGATCATAAACCGGAATTGAGCGAGATCGAGAAATTTGATCGGATGCTTTTGACAAAAAAATTAGCAGAGCATTTGGACTCTATATGATTGATAAAACTGAAGGCAAAAGAATGAAGATCGAATCTTATTACGAAGACTTGTATCGGATTAAGGGAGAAAAGTCTTTTCGCGATGAAAAACACTATAAGGCTTTTGTTGATTTGCTGCCTCCTCAAAAAGGAGCCAGACTGCTCGATGTCGGTTGCGGGACAGGCTATCTTTTGAAATGGGCATATAAAAAAGGGTTTGAAGTTTACGGCATGGATATTTCTTCTGAAGCAACCCGGATAACCAGGAAAGTGGTCCCTGCCGCCAAGACCTTCCACCTGTCAGCTGAAAAAATGGATTTCGCGCCAAGATTTTTTGATGTTATTACCTCGATCGGAGTAATCGAGCATTTTCAAAATATCAAAGCCGGCTTGAGTAATATCCAGATGGTGGGAAAAGATAATGCGCTCTTCCTTCTGGTGATGCCAAACCTTGATTATATCGGATGGCTTAAAAAAAAGCGGAAGGGGACAAACCAGCAGGAAATGAGCGAGGCGCTTTACAGCCTCAAAGGATGGTTGCGAATACTGGATGAGGGCGGATTTAAGGTTCTTAAAATTTATAAGGACCCGTTTATCTGGAGAAGAATTGACGTATTCAGCGATTTAAGGCCGATCCTGATACTGAAAAGGTTTTTGTATAAGTTTTTCATGAAGATGGTGCCGATTAAATATACATATCAATTTGTTTTTTTATGCAAAAAACAGTGAGACGCGATTAATGGAGCGATTTAAATGAGGATTTTAGTGTTTACTGACAATTTCCCGCCTCAAGGTGGGGGGATTTCACGGTTTTTGGTCAATATCTGCCGTGAGCTTAGCTTAAGAGGAAATGAAATTGACGTTTTGTCCATTGCAGAACGAATAGGGGATATTCAACAAACTAAAACTCCTTACCGGGTATTTGGCTGTAAAAAATCAGCCCATTTTTCTTCGGTGCCGGTGTTTTTAAAGACCCTGGAGTTAGTCAAAAATAAATATGACCTGTTTTTTATGGGCGCTCTTCAGACCACGACTCTGATCGGGATGTATCTGATAGGCCATTTCTTCAAAATCCCATATGTTGTGCTGCTTCATGGTTTTGACATGGATTACTTTCAAAGCAAATTTTTCTTTGATCGTTTTTTCGCGGGTTTGTATCTTAAAAATGCAAGGTTGATTATGGTAAACAGCCTGGCAACAAGCCAGCGGGCAGTAGCAAATGGGGCCGATCCATCGAAGATAAAAGTGTTGAATCCCGGGGTTGATGCGAATTTCTTTCGCAAAAGAGATGATCTCAAAACTTATCGGGACAAACACGGATTAAACGGCAAGAAGGTGATTTTGACCGTTTCTCGTTTGGTAAATAGGAAAGGGCATAGATATGTTATTGAGGCCTTAGCCAGCGTGAAAAAAGAAATACCGGATGTACATTATCTGGTGGTTGGGGAGGGGCCGGAGCATGGAGAACTTGTTAGCCTTGCCTATAAGTTGGGGGTATCTAATGAGGTGAGCTTTATCGGCACTGTACCGGACGACGAACTTCCCATTTATTATTCGCTTTCTGAGGTATTTGTTATGCCGACCCTTTCTATGGGGAATAATTATGAGGGATTTGGGATGGTTTATATGGAGGCGAACGCCTGTAGTGTGCCGGTCATTGGCTCAAGAAGCGGGGGAGTATTTGATGCGATTGTTGATGGAGAAACCGGTATTTTAGTTGAAGAAAAAGATGTCTCTGGGATTTCTAGAACCATTAAATTGCTTTTACAGAACAATGTCCTGCGAGCCAAGATGGGAGAAGCCGGGCGCAGGCGCGCAGAAAAGGTTTTTTCCTGGGAAGTGGTTGGGAATAAGTTGGAGGGCTATTTAAATTCTATATTTAGAGGCAGGGAAAATGAATGTCTTAAGCAAAGTAAAATCTAAAATACATAAAGCTGTTTTAGGCAAATTAATAGCAAAAAAAGAAATCTCCCGACTTCTCATTGATGACGATATTTCTGTAAGATCATTAGCCAAGGTTTTTTCTGTGGTAGTTGAAAACGATAGTTCTCATGAGGAAAAAGAGTGGATTAAAAAAATAGAAAAGGTGAGAAATAGATTGAACGCCACATCCGATCGGTTTTTGATGGATGATCATGGGGCAGGATCTGCGGATTCCAGTTTGGCTCCCGGAGAAATGCGTCAGGGGAGGGTAGTGGCCAGAAGTATCGGGGAGTTCTGTCAAGAATCTTCAAAACCATATAAATGGGCATTTTTATTATTCAAGCTAATCAGGGGATTCCGGCCCACGGTTTGTCTGGAGTTGGGGACAGCATTAGGCATTTCGGCAGCATATCAGGCGGCTGCCCTGGAACTGAACCAGCATGGAAAGATCGTGACCCTGGAAGGATCAGCTTCCCTGGCTTCTTTGGCCAGGGAAAATTTCGAAACGCTAGGCCTTGGAAGGGTCTCCGTGGTTGTTGGCCGATTCCAGGATACATTATCCGATGTTTTGCAAGAGAATGCGCCCATCGATTATGTGTTTATCGATGGCCACCACGATGAGCAGGCGACATTAGCTTATTTCAGGCAGGTGATGCCGCATTTATCAGACGGCGCGATCCTTGTATTTGATGACATTTACTGGTCTCCCGGCATGGCGCGGGCCTGGAAGACTATACAGAAGGATAGGAGCCTTAAAGTGTCTGTGGACCTATTAAGCGTTGGCATCTGTGTTTTTACCAGGTCGGGACAAGGAGATAGCAGGTATTTTAAGATCGAGATTTAAGGTTTTAATGATTTCTTATTTTTTCCCTCCTCGCGGAGGATCGGGAGTACAGCGGGCATTTAAGTTTGCCAAATATCTGCCGGAATTCGGATGGGAACCGATTATTTTAACGGTGAGTAATTTAGAAAAGAAAGAACTTGATCTTTCGCTGTTGGAAGGATCTGCCGGAGACATGCGGATCAGCAGGGCCTGGAGCTGTGAGCCGCACCGGTTTTTTGCCGGTTTGTCAAAGGGAGGGGCCGCAAAAAATCCAGCGCATATCTTTGGGAAAGTTAAGAACTTTCTTGGCAGTTGTCTTTTTATTCCGGACCGCCATATCGGCTGGTTCCCTGCCGCTTTTCTGCGTGGCATGAGAATTATTAAGGAGAATAAAATAGATGTGATCTATTCAACCAGCGATCCTTTTACCGGGCATTTGGTCGCTTACTTTCTGAAAAAAGTATCTGGTTTGCCCTGGATTGCGGAATTCAGAGACCCCTGGACGCAGAACGCCTTTTATCGCTATCCATTCAGATGCCGCCAGAAGATTGACGAATCGCTGGAGCGCCGCTTCCTGGCCGCAGCGGACAAGGTGGTCGTTACCTGCCGGGCCTTGATAGATAGTTGGATGCAAAAGTACCCAACCCTTGATAAAACAAAATTCATTGAGATCACCAATGGTTTTGACCCAAATGATTTTGAAGGATTATCGAGGAATAAACCCGACCAAGATAAATTCTCAATTGTCTTTGCCGGCCGCTTTAGCAGCGAAATAAATTCCTCTCCTTCTTTTTTCCGAGCTCTAGCCAATCTGATCGAAGAGAAAAGAAAACGAATAAAGTTTATTTTAGTTGGACATGCGGGAAATGAGGTCCATGATCTGATCCGCAAACTCTCTCTTGAGGGCGTAGTTGAGCTTGCCGGTTATGTTTCCCATCGAAGGAGTGTTGAGTATCTGCTGGGAGCGGATCTTCTGCTTTTGACGCGCAATCATGGGGATGGTCTTAATTTGACTTACCCGGGAAAGATCTTCGAATATTTAGCTGCCAGGAAACCGATCCTAGCTTTGGTTACTGAGGGTGCCACGGCAGATATGATAAGACGTATGCGGGTAGGGGTGGTGGTTCCGCCGGATGATATTCAGGCCATTACGGAAGCGATTTCATCTTTTTACGGCAAACATGAAAATGGGGCATCAATGTTGGATGCCAGGCCGAATCTAGATCAATTCGAGCGCCGCAATTTAACGCGTTCTTTAGCTCATTGTTTGAATAGTGCAGCAGCTGTCGGCTCAGAGGGAGTTGAGAAACATGGGTGAAAAGGAAGCGAAAAAATCCTTATCCCTTTCTGTGCTTATGCCGATCTACAATGAAGTTTATACCGTAGCTGAATGCATTGGGAGAGTATTAGAGGTGAAAAGCCCGTACATTTCAGAGATTGAGATTATTATGGTTGATGATGGTTCGACGGATGGGACAAGAGCGGTATTGCGCGAACTTAAACAAAAACATCCTGAAAAATTAATTTATATTGAACATGAAAAAAATCAAGGAAAAGGAGCGGCCATAAGAACAGCTATAGAAAAAGCAAGCCATGATGTTTGTATCATACAGGATGCGGACCTGGAATATAATCCCAATGATTATCACAAGATATTGATCCCTTTTATACAGGAGAATGCTGACGCAGTTTTTGGGTCCAGGTTTCTGGTGGGCGATTATACGCGTTTGCTTTACTTTCGACACGCGCTGATCAATCGGTTTCTGACCTTTTTGACCGGTATTATTACAGATGTCAATTATACCGATATGGAGACCTGTTATAAGGCGGTTCGCACCAGATTGCTAAAGTCCATCCCGTTGCGTTCCAATGGTTTTGATCTTGAACCCGAAATATCCATAAAACTTGCTAAAAGGGGGGCACACATTTTTGAGGTGCCAATTTGCTATTCCGGCCGGACCGTAGAAGAAGGGAAAAAAATTGGATGGAAAGACGGACTGCGGGCTTTTGCGGCGTTAGTCAAATATTGGATAGTAGATGATATTTATAAAAAGGATGAATATGGTTCAAATATTTTAACAGGCCTGACCCATGCGCCAAATTTTTGCGCATGGATGGCGGATGTTATCCGGCCATACCTGGGGAAAAATATTTTAGAAACCGGCGCAGGAATTGGGAATTTAACCAGATATTTTATCCCCAGAATTAAATATGTGGTGAGCGATATCGATGACAATTATTTGGATTATTTGCGGAATTACAGTAAAAATAAACCTTATCTCGAAGTGATGAGGATTGATGTAACCAGGCCCGACGATTTTGTTTCGATCGGCGGGAAACATGATACCGTTCTTTGCTTAAACGTTCTTGAACATATTGAAGAAGATGTCGCAGTCCTGCGAAATTTCCATTCAGCGTTAGGTCGCGGCGGCCGGGCAATAATTTTGGTGCCCCAACATGAATGGCTGTATTCATCGTTAGACCGTGTTCTGGGGCATCGCCGGAGATATTCATTGGAACGAATATGCAAGGTTATAAAAGAGGCAGGGTTTGAGGTAGAGCAAACGATTATGTCGTTTAATAAAATAGGCGTTCTAAGCTGGATAATAAATGGAAAACTATTAAGGAGGGAACATTTTTCAAGAATTCAGCTTAAGGCGTTAAATATATTTTGCGGCTTTTTTCGGCTGATCAATCCATTTTTGCCGTGGAACGGTTTATCGATTATCTGCATAGGGAAAAAGTTATAAGGAGTAATTATAAGCTATGTATCTGGTTGCCGCGTTTTTTATATGGTTTTTAAGCTTTGGTTTCTATTGTGTGACTCTGGCGCCGGCTGTTATTTGGGGTGACCCGGCAAAGCTTGTCAACTTTGCCTATCTCTGCCTCCTGAGAATTGACATCGGAAATCATGCCTTGCACAATCTTATCGGCAACCTATGGGGGCGTTTGCTATTTGCTGATTATGCTTTTGGCCAGAACCTTCTTTCCGCGGTCTTTGCCAGTTTAACCGTTTTCATGGTGTTCCTGATCGTTTATCGCCTTACAAAATCAATATTTTCTTCGATCGTATCTTCCCTGTCTTTAGCAGTGGCTCATACTTTTTGGTGGTTAGCGGTGGTTAATGAAAGTTACGCTCTGGTCTTCTTCTTCCTGGTCTTAGCCTTGCTGGGAGAGATCGTCTGGTTTCAAACTAAAAAGCAGGGATGGTTGTATTTGGCTGCTTTTAGTATTGGTATGGGCATCTCGGATCACTTTATGTTGGCAGTTCTTATTCCCGCCTTTATCATAGCAGCGCTAATTGATGATCCTTGGCTGATCTTGGATTATAAAAAGATATTATTTTCGTTATCGTCTTTTATTTTAGGAGCGGGCTTATTGCTATACCTATATATTTCGAATTATAGCCAGTATTCCTCTATTACTTGGGCTTATTTTGTTGACACAACCTATTTAGAAAGTATGGGCAAGATAGTGAGAGAACTTATAAGATATCCGCTGTACGTATTTTATCAATTCCCCTTAATAGGGTTTGTGCTGGGGATAATTGGTCTTTGGCAAAGCTTCAAGAACAAAGCTGGGATCTCCTACCTTCTATTTTTGGCTTTTTTGGTCGATTATCTCTTTTCCGCTGTGTATATGTGGGAGCGGCAGCCAGAGATGATGGTCTTTGGCTATATTATCATTGCTATTTGGATCGGATTGGGAATTAATTATTTAGCAAAAAAGAATCCGCCGCTCGTTTCCAGATCCGGACCTATTTTGCTTTTGGGGATTATTTTTGTCCCGATAATGCTTTATTCCTGTGCGCCATATTTTGCGCAAAAAGCCGGCGGCAATGTTTTGCATATCCGCTCTCTTCCTTATCGGAATAATGATGAATATTTTTTAAATCCCAATAAAAGAGGTTATTTTGGGGCGCGCAGGTATGCGGAAGAGGTTTATAGAATTGTAGAGCCAGATTCCATGATCATTGCGGATTTTACGCCCTATGCCGTTTTACAATATTTACAGCTGGTGGAGAAAAAAAGACAAGATGTCGAACTGGTTTATACCTGGCCGGGCGCTAGGAATCCGATTGGCAAAGGAATAGTTGAGCAGAACATTCGAAAGCGTCCCATTTATCTTGTGGATATAGATGATTATCCCGATCTCTATAAAACGCCGGTTTTATCTAAGAAATATTCATTTGTTAAAACGGGGCCGATTTATCGGTTGGTAAAGAAAAAATGAATCGCACCAAAATAAATATTCTGGCGTATCTTTCTGTAACCTATGAGAAGAACTGGTACAGGGATCTGTTTAAAGCCTTGGTCGAATCGGATCCGGAAGTGACAGTCTTTGCCATGGAGCGGCCGCTTACGCTTATGGGGGCGCTTTTATCCCTTGGCAGAAAAGCGCGCAGACCGGTAGCGAAGGACACACGTATTATTAATTTTAAGCCATTATCCATGGCTCATGAGCGCATTGCTTATGTGATAAGGCCATTAGCATGGTTGAACAAGATCATGATCGAATGGCAGATCCGTCAGGTGCTCAAATCCTACGGCGCCTCGGAGGGAACAAATATCTCATGGATTTTTCATCCTTATCAAATGCTTTATCTCGATTGTCTGGAGCCCGAAATGAAAATCTATCATGTTTATGATGATTATTATTTCCGAACGTTGGACCTGGCGACGATTACTAGATTAGAAGCCACGGTCTTGGCAAAAGCTGATATGGTTTATTCAGTTTCGCCGCGGTTATTATCGAAGTATTCTCCCAAGTGTAAAAATATAAAATTAATGCCCAATGGTGTTTCTCGTAAATTTGAGAAAACCGGACAACTGGACCATGTATTTCATCAAATAAATAATATTAAAAAACCAAGAATATGTTCCTGGGGTTATGTTACAAACAGGCTGGATTTTGAGTTGATTTTAAATCTTGCGAAGACAAATCCCAATTGGTCATTTATCTTTCTGGGTGAGACATGGAAATATCTTAAATCAAAATGGGAAGCCATTTTAAATCAATGTCCGAATATTTATTATATTGAAAAGATAAACTGGCAAAACCTCGCGGTATATTTATCAGCTATAGATATTATGTTTATTCCTCACGTAAAGAATCTCTTTAATGCGGTCTCGTCACCGGTGCGGTTTATGCAAGCGCTAGCTATGGGCAAGCCTCTTATAGTTCCTGATTTACCTTATGCTGCGGATTGTAAAAATATAATCTATTTTGCTGAAACGGTGGATGAATATACAGCTATTATAAAAAAATATTTAAAATCGGGAGAAAATCCTGTCTTGGCTGGCATGCGGTGTCAATATGCTTCTGTTAATTCTTGGGAAGAAAAAGCAAAAGCGATAATGAAGGATATTACAGAATGCCTACCCGCTTAGTAAATAATGAAAAAGGAAATGGGCTTGATGTGGACGTTTGTCTTGTTAGCCCAGCCAGCAGAGCTAACGCTCCTTATCCACCGCTCGGATTAATGTATGTGGCTAGCTATTTAGAGAAGCAAGGGATAAAAGTAAGAATTGTTGATTTAAAGGTTGACCATTATGGGGATCTTAAAGAATTCCAAAGGAAGCGCGTGGAAGATGAAATTGTAAATGAGGTAGAGGCGATTCAACCAAGGCTGGTCGGCATAACTTGTTTGGTAACTGAGGTCAGCGAAGTTATCAATTTAGGTGGGCGCATAAAGAAAAGGCTAAAAGAGACAAAAATAATGATAGGCGGTATTCACCCAACTATGTATCCTGAGGATTTATTGTTTTCAGGCAGCCCGGTGGATTATGTCATCATGGGAGAAGGGGAGCAGACCGCTACCGAACTGGCGCAGGCTGTTATTAAGAGTGATCACCAGGCAGATATTTCAGGAATAGCAAGGTTCGATGGTGCTGAGGTTTATAAAACCATGCCCAGACCGGTGATTAAAAATTTGGACGAGATCCCCTTTCCGTTGTACCAAAAAGTAAACATGAATTACTATTTAAGGCCAAATATTTATGCCATTCGTAATATGTTTTTATCTACGGTTTTTATTTTTACAAGTCGGGGGTGTCCCTATTTATGCTCGTTCTGCGTAAATAAAAATATCCATAAAATTATGGGATCTCATATTCCAGTTCGTTCAAGAAGCGTAAAGAACGTAGTGGATGAAATTGAATATCTTGCGAACGAGTACGGAATCGATGCATTTTACATTTATGATGACACTTTTTGCATCCGCGAGGAATATACCCTGGACTTTTGCCGGGAGCTTAGACGAAGAAGGCTGAACTTGATTTGGGCTGCGGAAACACGGGTAAATCTGATTTCCGAAGAAGCAATCAAGGCCATGAAAAGTTCGGGATGTATACAGTTAGATTTTGGGGTGGAATCAGGTTCCCCTAACATTTTAAGACGGCTTCGCAAGGGTATTACGGTAGATCAAGTCAGAAAAACCTTTGCTTTGTGCCACAAATTGGGGATGAGGGCCATGGCCAATTTTATGTTTAATACCCCCGGGGAAACAGAAGAAGACATCCAAAAGACGCTTGCTTTGGCTAGAGAGATTGACGCCAGCTATTATAACTTTTCACTAATGACCCCCTTTCCTGGAACAGATATCTATGAACAAGTAGAGCCAAAATTACGCACTGACGAATATTCTTTGCTGGGTGGATCAATTAGAAAAATTGCAGATCCGCGTTTTAAGTTTGCTAAACACGATTTAGACTTGAATAAAATCCTCCATAACGCCAATCGGTCTTTTAACTCATTGACTAAAAGAGCAGCCTTTATATTTATTCCGAGGTATCTTTGGCAGATATTTAATAGTAGGAAAAAACTCGATTACGTTAAGGGATTATGGCAGTTATGTAAGCGCGTTGTAGAATACTTTTTAGAAAAGGATGCACAGCAATTAAGATAGTTTTTATTCATCAGGGTCCGTCGACTTTCATTGAAAAGGATATGGATATCCTTAGCTCGGCTTACGATATTCGTACCATTCAATTTGTAGGGTTAAAACATCTCATCCCTTACTTATGGCAGTTATCAAAAGGGATAATATGGAGTGATGTTTCTTTCTCTTGGTTTGGCAAGCTGCATGCTTTTTTCGCGGTTTTGCTCTGTAAGTTATTTAATAAAAGATCAATTGTGATGGCAGGGGGAGATGATGTTGCCAAGCAAACTGCGACTGGCCGACCCTACGGGACATTCTCTCATCCCATTAAAAAGTGGTTTGGCCGATTTATTTTTAAATATGCGGATTTGATCTTGGCTATATCTGAATATAATTATAAGGAGATAATCAATAATACAACTGCCACTCCAGAGCGGGTAAAACTGGTATATCACGGGTTTGATCCCAATATATTTCAGCGCCGTGAGAATATCTCTAAGAAGGATATTGTAGTAACGGTTGGAGAGGTTGATCCTGAAAACTACTGGAGAAAGGGATTATATTTAATAAAGGCGGTGGCCAGTCTAATGTGGAAGGTTCAATTCTATATTATTGGTCCACATAAAAAGGGCGCCATCCGCCGACTGCAAAAGGACAAACCTGATAATTTATTTCTTCCCGGCGCACTTTATGGGCAGGAGTTGATTAAAATGTTAAGCCGGGCTAAAGTCTATCTCCAGCTTTCAGAATGGGAAAGCTTTGGCTGTGCTTTGGCTGAGGCGATGCTGTGCGAATGCGTGCCGGTGGTTACGCGCTACGGCGCTTTGCCCGAAGTGGTGGGAGAATGCGGTCTTTATACGGATTCCTTTGATCCCGGAGAAATCGCTAACAAGATTAGAGAAGCAATCGAGAGGCAGGCTGAACTGGGGCCAAAGGCGCGCCAGAGAATAATCGATAAATTTCCCCTTGAAAAACGGAGAGAAAAGCTTATTGCTTTAACCGGAGGGATGCTGGAAAGATAAAGATGTGCGGCATTTGCGGAATATTTAATTTTGATCAGGCGAAGAAGGTTGACCCAGGGCTGATCCGGCGGATGGCTCGGATCATGATCCACCGAGGCCCGGACGGCGAGGGATTCTATTTTGACGAAAATCTGGGCCTGGGACACCGGCGCCTGAGCATTATTGATCTTGAGGGTGGAAACCAGCCGATGTCAAATGAAGATGAAAGTATCTGGATCGTTCAGAATGGTGAGATCTACAACTATGTGGAAAT
>Ga0315289_10003017_pt1 | contig 25607 bp, 27 predicted proteins | sample YL17G11_40_MG_FD_203452 | JGI IMG/M metagenome (GOLD analysis project Ga0315289, IMG submission 203452) | Sediment microbial communities from Yellowstone Lake, YNP, Wyoming, USA - YL17G11_40 | ecosystem: Environmental > Aquatic > Freshwater > Lake > Sediment | place: USA: Wyoming | collected...
CCGAGCACCATCGCAGTACATCGCGACTCTGCAGCCATGGACGTAGCCTCCCCACAATCCCGAGGCTCCAATCCTGTCCAAGATTCGGGGTTCACCGCCACCTCTCGACGTCTTGGTTGTCGTGACCTGCCCCCCAAGAACTGGTCCAGTCTGTGAAAGAGGATTCGGCTGGGCCAAGTATCATGGACAATGGGAGGCAGGACAACATGCCAAGAGGTGAGCTGCCCCCATTCGTTGTACCAGGTTCTATGGTAGACCGAATGCCGCCGCAGGGGTAAGGCGGGAACCCCAGCTCGGCACGCAGTACGCCTCGGGCGCCGGCGGCCTGTTCCCGAGGGCGCTGTGCGGTCGCCGACGGTTGTACTGCTTCCTCCAGCACTCGATAAGGACTTGGGCCTCCTGCAGGGTGTAGAAGATCTCCCGCTTCAGCAACTCATCCCGCAGCTTGCCGTTGAAGCTCTCGATGTACCCGTTCTCCCATGGGCTTCCCGGCTGGATGAACAGCGTCCGAGCACCCAGCTCGCCCAGCCAGCGTCGGATCTTGTAGGAAGTGAACTCCGGTCCATTGTCCGACCGAATGTGCTCCGGCACGCCCCGCGAGCAGAACAGCTCCGTCAGGCACTCCTGCACGTCTTCGGCCGTCAGCCTCCTTCCCACCCGGATCGCCAGGCACTCCCGGGTGTACTCGTCGATCACGGTCAGCATTCGCAGCGGCCGGCCGTCATGCGTGCGATCGGCCACAAAGCCGTAGCTCCAGACATGCCCCGGGTGCTGGGGACGAAGCCGGATGCATGATCCGTCGTTCAACCACAGCCGGCCCCGCTTGGGCTGCTTCTGGGGCACTTTCAGCCCTTCCTGCCGCCAGATACGCTCAACGCGCTTGTGGTTCACTCGCCACCCGTCCCACTGCAACATGGTTGTGATCCGTCGGTAGCCGTATCGGTCGTACTCGGTCGCCAAGCTGACGATGCTCTCGGTCAGACGCGCTTCCGCTATGGACAGTTGCGTACTGTAGCGTTGGCTGGAGCGGGACTGACCGAGCGCCCGGCAAGCGCGGCGTTCCGAAACGGCGAAGGCCTGCTGCAACTGCTGCACCGCCTGCCGTCGTCTTGCCGGGCTGGTCAGTTTCCCGAGACCGTCTCCCGCAACATGGCGTTGTCCAAAGACAGGTCCGCGACCAGCCTCTTCAGGCGGCTGTTCTCCTGCTCAAGAGCCTTCAACCGCTGGGCTTGCTCCGTGCGAAGACCGCCGTACTCCTTGCGCCATCGGTAGTAGGTCTGCTCGCTGATGGCCAGTGCGCGTGCCACCTGACCGACCGGTTGGCCCTGGCTCAGGAGGACCTCAGCCTCCCGCAGCTTGCCAATGATCTCTTCCGGGGTGTAGCGCCTTCTTGGCATGTTGTCCTGCCTCCCGTTGTCCATGATACTTGGCCCAGCCGAACACTCTCTCACAAACTGGACCAGTTCTTGGGGGGCAGGTCAGTCTTGGCCGCCGGCATGATCGACCGGTGATGACTGGCATTACCCACGGCAACTTGACTGCTCCATCAAGGGCAGACAAGCGCGGGAACTGCCACGGGCAAGCATGCGGGGCCACGTAGTGCGGGCTTCGGCCCATCTCTTGAGCCGTTCGCAGTGTGGCAGGAGGCGTTCTGCTCACGAGGTTATGTCAAGTGTAGGTGAGCACGACGATTGCCAATGCGGTGTATGATTGTTGACAAGCGACGCCCGGACTGTATAATCAACCATGAACCCTCCCTCATTATTCTCGCCAAGAGCTGCGGTTTGCATTTGGCGGCCATGGAGGTGCCCGATACGTGCCAGTTCACCCCGAATCGCATGACAGAGCGAGATGTGTGAAAGCACCCACCACCAACTAGGAGGAGGAATGATGAGCAAGCTACGTGTCTTTGGACTCGCGGTGATGATCGGTCTCGTACTTTCAGCTTGCGCCAAGGCAACTGAGGTGCCGGTGGTCACGGAGGCCCCGGCGGCTGAGCCGATCAAGATCGGTTTTGTAGGGGATTTGACCGGGGCCTGGTCACAGACTGATCTTCCTTACCGCGACGGTGCTTTGTTCGCGGTCAATGAGATCAACGAAGCTGGGGGAGTCCTGGGGCGGCCCCTTGAGCTCATCTCCCGCGACGCCAAGAATGACAATCCTCTCAATATCCGCTATACAGACGAGTTGATAGATGATGGTGTGGTCTACCTCTTGGGGACAGTTAGTGAATCTCTCGTTGCTGGAGGGAAGATAGCATGCGAGCGAGGTGTCGCCATCTCTACCGGCGTCGGAAGCGCTGATACCTTGATTGGGGACATAGGGGAGTGCGCCTTCCAGCCTATGATCACTGACACCTCACAGGGCGCTGCAACCGCCTACTACGCTTACGATGTCTTGGGCTACCGGACGGGGTACATACTGTATTCCACCGAGTTCCCTTACGTACAAAACCTGCCAAGGTACTTTGCGGAGACCTTTGAGCATCTAGGAGGGAAGATCATAGGAGAGGATCAGTTCTTGAATCTAGCTGGTGACTACTCAGCCCAAGTGACGAACATCGCCAGCCTTGAGACGCAGCCGGACGTGATCTTCACCCCCATGATTGTGCCAGACCCGAATCTGTTCATACGTCAATTGCGAGCGGCTGGCATTGACACTCCAATCTTGGGATGTGATGCATTTGACAACGTTGGCATTCTCGATGCTGGGGAAGTGGTGGAAGGGGTGGTCTTCAGCACTTCGGCAGTGGACGCCCCGGGTAGCCCCACCGAGGATTTCTACAATCGCTATGAGGCCAAGACCGGAAAGCGCCCCGATGTTGCCTACTATGCTGACGGCTACGACGAGATCTACATGCTAAAGCATGTAATCGAGGTCGCAGGATCGGCTGAGCCCGACGCGATAATGGAGGGTCTGCGGACTCTGGCCGGGTTTGAGGCCATCACCGGGGTGTGGACAATGGGGCCGGACCAGCGAGTTGATAGGGAAATAGTCCTCGTAGGGATCAAGGACAACAAGTACACTTTCATAGATTCGGTGATTCCAGCCTGGAAGCCTAAACCATAGCAGGCAGTCGCACCTGGGGCAGGGGTGTCACCCTGCCCCAGACGTGCTATTCGCTTTGCCCAGGGAAAGGACGCCTCTGGTCAACCCTGCTCGGCGTGTTCCCTGAAAGACCCGTTGGGTGCTCCTCGGGACGGTACTGCTGGGAGTAGTAGTCGTGGCTTGACACAGGCGGCCGAGACGATTTCCAGACAGAGTTGTTCAACTGGACGAGCTCCTAGGGGTTTGAACGGCAGTCTCTCCAGCGAGTTGGGGACCGGATGGTAGCCGGGAAGCCACCTAGTCCTGATCGAGTACCGGTTCCATTGCCGGAGCGACTCGGCCCGCCATGTGATGAACTCCAAGGCGATCCAGGATGATTATCATCTCGCTGGAGATGTCGGTGCAGCATCGTGACAGGGCGCTCACCCAACACAAGGGAATGTCGCAATTGCGGAGCTGAAAGCAGACCCCATGCAAGAACACGTTGGTCCGAACTCGACCATGGATCCCACCAGAAGCGTCCAGACCGAGATCAACAAGGAGGTGGATTTGTGCTTGAGATCAAGACCCTAAGCGCGGGCTATGGCTCTGCGGATGTCCTTCATGACATGCAACTGCATGTTGATGCTGGCGAGATCGTCGCTCTCTTGGGCGCGAACGGTGCGGGAAAGAGCACACTACTGCGAACCATAGTCGGGCTTCTTCGGCCGCGGCAGGGATCGGTGTGGTTCGAGGGGAGACAGATCGCCGGTGAGCGGCCTGAGGACATAGTGAAATGGGGGATCTCTTGTGTCCCTGAGCGTAGAAGGATCTTCGCCGGCCTGACCGTGCAGGAGAATCTACGCATGGGTGCCTATGCCGAACGGAGGAAGGAAGTCGTCGAGGAGAGACTCGCTGCAATCTACAAGAGATTCCCTGTACTGTTGGAGCGCCGCCGCCAGATGGGCGAGACACTCTCTGGGGGCGAACAGCAGCAGTTGGCGATTGCACGGGCTCTAATGAGTGAACCTCGGCTTCTTCTGCTCGATGAGCCATCAATGGGACTGGCACCCCACATGGTCCAGCTTGTCGTGGATCTTTTGCGGGACTTGAGGGAACGTGGTTTGACAGTATTCCTGGTTGAACAGAATGTTCACGAGGCCCTACGGTTGGCAGATAGGGCCTACGTGATGGCATCAGGAAGGGTTGAGCTCGAGGGGTCAGCGTCCGACCTCAAAGAGAGAGGTCTGGAACTTGAGGAATCCTACCTTGGAGTAGCCTAATGACACTAGAAGTCTTCGTTCAGCAACTGATAAACGCCATCAGCCTCGGGAGCCTCTATGCACTTCTTGCACTCGGGTTGGCGATGGTCTACGGTGTGCTCAAGGTGCTGAACTTTGCCCACGGCGACCTTGTGGCAGTTACAGGCTACATCATGTGGCTGCTGTGGATGAAGGGCGGGGTATCCTTTCCAGTCGCTGTCGTGGCCGGTATTCTGGGCGCCACTCTGGTATCGATATTGACCGAGCTGATCGCTTTCCGCCCGCTTCGGAAAGCGTCTTACGCCGTCCTGCTAATCTCCTCCTTCGCGGTGTCCGTGATCATACAGAACCTAGTACGGCTGCTAATCGATCCCAGGCCCCAGGGAATGAAGATCCCAGCGGTGTTCGATCGGGTCATGATCATCGGCTCCTTCCATATTGGGTTTCTCGCGCTGTTCACTCTGGCGACATGCCTCTCGGCAATGGGATTGTTGCTCTACTTCCTAATGAGGACACGGTGGGGGATGGCGCTTCGAGCAGCAGCTGCGGACTTTGAGGTTGCTCGACTGGTCGGGGTGCCAGCCAACAGTGTCATTTCCCTGGCTTTTGCCGTTGCCGGCCTACTGGCAGGTATCGGCGGTGCGCTATGGGTGATCCGGAGTGGCGGCATAGCGCCTACCATGGGTTTGTATGCAATCATTACCGCCTTTGTAAGCAATATCATTGGAGGTTTGGGCAGTTTAGTGGGTGCGGTGGTGGGCGGCCTTGTGTATGGCTTTCTCGACATCTACCTGAGAGCGTTGTTGCCCGCAGAGATTCGAGCGTTTGTACAAGCCTTTATCCTGATCGCCGTCGTGATCATATTGGCCATAAGGCCGCAGGGATTGATGCTCAAGAGACGGGAGGTGTCAAAATGAGACCGGGCTGGTCCCGTCGGCGATTGGCGGTTGCTGCTCGTTCTTGGTTGTCGACGAGCGTATTGCTTGTGCTTGTCGCTGCAACGGCAAGTATTCTGGCGAACAAGTCGATAACGAACGTCGTGACGAGCTTCCTCATCTACACCTCACTGGTAGTGGGATACCAGATGTTCATGGGCAACTCAGGGATCGTGTCCTTTGGGCACGTTGCATTCTTTGGGATTGGCGCCTATTGCGCGGCCTTGCTCAACATCCCTCCGGAGACCAAGGAATTGGCTTTGCCGGCGCTCCCGACCTTTCTGCAGCAGACCCAGACAGGCGCGCTGCCTGCCATTGTCATCGCAGCAGCTTTGTCGGCCCTGGTGGCCTTGGTAATCGGTTTTGCTCCTTCGCGCATGCAGGCAGAAACTATGGGCATAGCCACGTTTGCGGTTCTGGTGATCGTCTATACCGTCATTCATAACTGGGAAGAGGTCACTCGCGGTGGACTGGGCATATACGACATTCCTCCCGTGATGACACCTGTCTATGCCCTACTCGGGCTGGTGATCATAACGGGGGTCGCACTTGCATACAAGGCCTCTCCCTATGGGCTACGCATACAGGGTGCACGCGATGATCCCCTGGCAGTGGAGTCCCTCGGCGTCCACCTCGTACCAGAAAGGTTGTTCTGCTTTGTAGTAAGCGCCGCCGTCATGGGTGCCGGGGGCGCAATGTGGGCGCACAACGCTAGAGCTTTCGGACCCGCATCGTTCTACTTCCGTGATACCTTCAACATAATCGCGATGATGATAGTCGGTGGATCAGCTTCAGTTACAGGAGCGATTGTTGGATCTGCCGTGGTGACTGTTGTTAGTGAGTTGATGCGTTTCGCCGAAAACGGAATAGTCATTGGCATGATCGAGGTACCACAGATACATGGTGCCGTTCAGCTCAGTGTTGCACTGTTGATTCTGGCGACCCTCTTTCTACGACCCACGGGGATAATGGGCACGGGGGAGCTGATACTTCCCTTCTCACAGTGGGCGAGGGATTTCAAGAAGTGGATACGAAGATGAGGAACACACTGCGCACCGTTGGAGCTTCGAAGAGCTTTGGTGGAATCCGGGCTCTACAAGAGGTGAGTATTGAGATCTCAGAGGGTGCCATCATTGGCCTGATTGGCGCCAACGGCTCCGGGAAGACAACCCTGGTTCATGTTGTCACCGGAGTCCTTCAGCCCGACAGTGGGCAGGTCTTCCTTGGCGACACCGACATAACGGGGTGGCGGACCGATCGCATAGCATGCCAAGGTATTGGTCGAACATTCCAAGTTACCCGTCTGTTCGGCACATTGTCTGTCGTGGACAACGTGGAACTTGGAGTAATGTCGACACTGAAAGAGAAAGACGTGGACGGGACGGTGAAACACCTCCTGAATCGTCTCAAGGTAGATGAATGGGCTTCCCAGGGGGCATCGATCTTGCCTTATGGAGTACAGCGGCGCGTGGAAATCGCTCGTGCGTTGGGCGCTCATCCCAGATTCCTCCTTCTCGACGAGCCGGCAGCGGGTTTGAACGAGGAAGAATCACATGAGCTACTGGAGATGATCTACGGCATCAGCAAGGACCCTGATTTCGGATGCGGGGTTCTGATCATCGATCACAATCCTCGATTGATCCTGCGTCTGTGTGAGCGCATATGCGTCCTCGACAAAGGCAGAGTCCTCGCCGAGGGAACGCCTCAGGAGATCAGGAGCAATCCCAAGGTAATAGAGGCCTATCTGGGCGAAAGCTACGCAAGTGCCAAAGGTGGGCAGTGAGTGAAAGAGCTTTGCTGTTGGCCTGACCCGCCCCAAGAACTGGCCCAGCTTGTGAGAGGGGATACGGCTGGGCTAGGTGTGATACACAACGGGAGGCATGACGGCATGCCAAGGAGGCGTTACACTGTGGGAGAGATCATGGGGAAGCTGCGGGGGGCTGAGGCCCTTCTGTGACCTGCCCCATTCCCTGTACCAGGTTGTATGTCGGTGCAAAGGCTGCCGCTGCGGTGAGTGGGGATCCCGGGCTGGGCACCAGGTACGCCTCCGGTGTCGGCGGCCTGTTGCCGGGTGATGCGCGGGCACCTGCGGTCGTGCATCTGTCTCCCCCGCTCGATGAGCACCCGGGCAACCTCCAGCGTGTGGAAGATCTCCCATTTCAGCACCTCGTCGCGCAGCCTGCAATTGAAGCTCTCGATGTACCCGTTCCCTGGACTGCGTCCTGGGCAGGCTCCCATGGACTTCCCGGCTGAATGAACAGAGTACGAGTGCCCAACTCTCCCAGCCGGCGGCGAACCCTGCGGCACGTGAACTCCGGTCAATTGACTGCGTGGTGTGTCCCCGCGCGACGACGAATGATGGCGTCTGCGGACAGGACATCTGAAAAGGTCAATAATCGGACGATGACTAACGAGTCTTGATCAACTCCGACGATGCCGGACTGATAGAGAGAAACCTAGCTGAGGCCCATGTCATTGCCGATGCAGTGGGTTTCGGACCGCAGGGATTCGGGACCCTCACGCTCAATGGCAGCGCCGGATCGTGGATTGACGAGGCCTTGTAGGGCGAACGGACAAGCATGTGGTCGAACGGGCATGATGAGATGCTGGCCGAAGTGGATGCACAAGCTTGGCCTAGCGTGTTGTCGGCCGCGATGCTGGTTCATTGATGGGAGCCTCCAGAGGCAGACAAATGAAGACCCACGCGCGAGCGATCGTGATTGGCGGCGGCATCGCGGGATGCAGTCTTCTATACCACCTAACTAAGCTGGGATGGAAGGATGTCGTGCTTCTAGAGAAGAGCGTGCTCACCGCCGGAAGCACCTGGCATTCGGCCGGGCTATGTACGATGTTCAGCGGTTCGCTACGCCTGATGAAGCTCCTGAGGTACAGCGTCGACCTCTACCGACGTCTTGAGGGGGAGGTTGGGCAGCACGTGGGCTTCAAGCCGGTCGGGAGCCTCCGTCTCGCCACGAGCCAAGACTACGAGGACTGGTTTCGGCATGTTGGCGCGATCGCGCAGAGCGTGGGAATACCTTTCGAGTTGGTTGATAGGAAGGAAGCTGCCCGGCTGTCCCCCCTGACTTGTGAGGATGGCATCCTCTCCGGCGCCGTGATGCCGGCCGACGGATATGTCGATCCGAGTGGGGTCACGCAGGCGTTGGCGAAGGGAGCGAAGCAGGGGGGCGCAGAGATCTACGAGAACGCGCGGGTGCGAGAGATCAGTCTGCTGCCGTCCGGGGAATGGAGAGTGGTCAGCGATCAGGGCACGATTACGGGGGACGTCGTGGTGAATGCGGCGGGGCAGTGGGCGCGCGAGGTAGGAAGGCTTGTGGGGGTAGAACTGCCGATTGTGCCGATACAGCACCAGTACGTTGTCTTGGAGACTGGACAGACGGCCAAGCTCGGAGTTGACGAGTTCCCAGTCACCCGAGACCCCGAGAGATCGTTCTACATGAGGAGAGAAGGGGAGGGCCTGCTTGTGGGTTTCTTTGAGAGCCCCGCCCTGCCATGGGCGGTCGATGGAATACCTTACGATTTTGGCCAGCAACTGCTTAGTCCCAACTTCGGCCATATTGAGGCAAGCTTCGCCTCGGCCGTTGAGCGGGTTCCTGCACTAGAGGGCTTGGGTATGGCTAGGATTGTCAATGGACCTGATGCCTACACCCCTGACGGCAAGTGCATCATGGGAGAGGTTCCGGGCCTAAGAGGATTCCACGTGCTTGCGGGCTTCAGCTGTTTTGGGATTGTCTTCAGCGGGGGAGCCGGTCGTCATGCCGCAGAGTGGATTGTGGATGGTAGGCCGAGTGAGGACATGTGGGAGCTTGATGTGAGGCGATTCGGGTCGTACGCGGCTGTCAGAAGGCACCTTGTGGCGAAGGCCTGTGAGACCTATGAAAGGGAGTATGCCGTCCATTATCCTCATGAGGAACGACCGGCCGGTCGGCCTCTGAAGACCAGCGCGATCTATGATCGGCTCCAAGCTCGCGGTGCAGTGTATGGCGCTCGGTTCGGCTGGGAACGTCCCCTCTGGTTTGCACCACCGGGCGTTGAGCCTGCTGACACATACACATTCCGACACCCGAGTTGGTATGAGTACGTGGGCCGAGAGTGCAGGGCGGTTAGGGAGCGAGTAGGGCTCTTGGACCAGACCAGCTTCGGCAAGATCAAGGTATCAGGCCCTGCGTCTGAGGCGTTCCTGGACAGGCTATGCGCCAACCGCATGCCGAGCCAGAAGGGCAAGGTCGTCGTCACACAGATGCTAAACGAGTATGGCGGAATCGAGTGCGACTTGACCGTGACGCGCCTTGAGGAGGATGTTTTCCTCATCATAACTGCTGCTGCTACGACGGAGCACGATCTCGACTGGATCCGCAGGAACATCTCCGGCGGAAGCGACGTGAGCGTCCGAGATGTCACGGCGGAGTATGGTTGTCTGACGCTTTCGGGGCCGGCGGCCAGGGAGGTTCTGGCCCGCGCGAGTGATGACGATGTCTCCAATGCCGGGTTCCCATACATGACGATGAAGCGCATTCACATCGGCTCTGCACCAGTGTCAGCAATTCGCATTTCCTATGTTGGTGAGTTGGGTTGGGAGCTATATCACCCGATCGAGATGCAGCGACACCTGTATGAGACGCTTGTGGAGGCAGGCTGCGAATCGGGGATCGTGGACTACGGCTACAGGGCTCTCGACTCGCTGCGGATGGAGAAGGGGTACAGGCTGTGGGGATTCGACATGACGGGACAGGACACTCCCTATGAGGCAGGCCTGGGACGCTTTGTGTGTCTTGACAAAGGGGACTTCACGGGGCGAGACGCGCTTCTCAAGCAGCGGGGCACCGGGATCTCAAGATCCCTCGCGTGCCTCACTCTCGATGATCCGCCGGCGATTCCGCATGGTTGGGAGCCTATCGTGCTGAACGGTGAGGTTCTCGGCCACGTTACCTCAGGCGAGTATGGGCACTGCGTACAGAAGGCGATCTTCATGGCATACCTGCCTCCGCAGTATGCAGGGCAGGGGACCCGCCTGGAGGTGGAGGTCCTTGGGGAGCTATTGCCGACGACCGTTGTCAAGATGCCGCTAGTCGACCCGGGCAATGAAAAGCCGAGACAGTAAGTGACCCAATCCAACAAGCTCAGTGTGGCGGACACCGCAAAGGTTCAGATCGTCAAACCAAATGGGACGCTGGGAGTCACTTGCTGAGACACACCTCTCGGCCCTAGCATGGCGAGGAGGGGGAAACGGATGTCCGAGAAGAGAGAGCGCGGAAGCCCCTGAACTGCCCCTGTTCTCTTTATCAGGTTCCATGGTTGGCCCGAACGCTCCTGCAGCAGTGAGCGGTGATCCCCATGAGGTGCCCCCCGAAGTACCTGGTCCAGTTTGTGAGAGAGCTCCGCTGGGCCAAGTGCGATGGACGACGGGAGGCAGGACAGCATGCCAACAAGGCGCTACACTACGGAAGAGATCATTGGGAAGCTGCGGGAGGCTCAACTCCTCCTGAGCTAGGGGCTGTCCGTCGGCCAAGTCGCACGTACGCTGGGTATCAGCGAACAGACCTACTCCCGATGGCGCGAGGAGTGCGGCGGCCTGCGCACTAGGCAGGTCCAGTGGCTGAAGAGACAGGTGGCAGACCTCCCCCTCGACAACGCCATGTTGGGGGAGGCAGTCTCGCGAAACCCTGGACTGCGTCCCGGACGGGCTGGCTTGCCGGGCAAGACGATGGCGAGCGGTGGAGCACCTGCAGCTGGCCTTTGCCATTTCGGAACGCCGCGCCTGTCAGGTTCTCGGTCTGCCTCGCTCCAGCCAACGCTACGCTCCGCAGCTCTCCGAAGCGGAAGAACGCGTGACCGAAAGCATCGTCAGCCTGGCGACCGAGCACGGCCGGTATGGCTGCCGACGCATCATGGCCATGCTGCAGTGGGACGGTTGGCAAGCGAACCACAAGCGGGTCGAACGCATCCGGCGACGAGAATGGCCGAAAGCGGCCCAGAAACAGCCCAAACGGTGCTGCCTGTGTGCGGCTGAACGACGGCTCCTGCGTCCGGCTTCGCCCGCAACACCTGGGGCATGTCTGGAGCTACGACTTCGTGGCCGATTACATCCGAGATGGCTACCCATTGCGGATGCTGACCGTGATCGATGAGTTCCCTTGGGGATGCCTGACAATCCGGGCGGGAGGGAGGTTGGCGTCCGAAGACGTACAGGAGTGCTTGACCGCGCTGTCCTGCTCGCGGGGTGTCCCAGAGAACATTCGGTCGGACAATGGACCGGAGTTGACATGCCGCAGGGTCCGCCGGCGGCTGGGAGAGTTGGGCGCTCGTACGCTGTTTGTTCACCCGGGAAGGCCGTGTGGGCCTGCCCAGGACGCCGTCCGGGGAACAGGTACACCGAGAGCGTCAATTGCAAGTGCGACACGAGCTGCTGAAACGGGAGATCTTCCACACGCTGGAGGTTGCCCGGGTGCTCATCGAGCGGGGGAGACAGATGCACGACCGCAGGTGCCCGCGCATCACCCGGCAACAGGCCGCCGACACCAGAGGCGTACCTGGTGCCCAGCCCGGGATCCCCACTCACCGCAGCGGCAGCCTTTGCACCGACATACAACCTGGTACAGGGAATGGGGGCGGTTCAGAACCGGTCCATGAGTCGCACCTTCGTCTCCTCAAGGTGCTGTCTCATCACTGACTGGGCGCCGTCCTTGTCCCGTCGCTCGAGGCTCTTGATTATCCCAGCGTGCTGCTGGGGCTCGATGATGTAGGGGTCACGGGCGAGGATTCTCTCCATTTCGTCGATGTGTTTCTCTACAAGCCTCATGAGCCGCGAGTTGCCCGAGGCTCGCGCGATCGCCATGTGGAATTCCTTGTTCAGTTCGTAGGCTCTCCTGTACGATTCCCTTTCTGGCGCTGTCCGCGAGAGGGCCGCCTCCTGAGCAAGGCTTCTCTTGAGTGCCGCAAGACCCTCGTCTGTGATCTTGTTGACGGCGAGACCGATCGCTTCGACCTCAAGAATCGCCCTCAAGTGGAATATCTCGAGTACATCTCTCACGGTGATTGGGGTCACCATGTAGCCCGACCTCGGGATCGGATCGATCAACCCCTCATGTGTCAACACGATCAGTGCCTCACGTGTTGGGGTTTTCCCGGACTCAAACCGCCGGGAGAGTTCGTTGATGGTGAGAATGCGTCCGGGCTCAAGGTCACCGCAGATGATTGCGTTCTTGATGAGGCTGTAGACATGGTCTTTCTTGGTTGTAGCCACGCGTATCTCCCCAGAGTGCAGACACCCAGTGGACACAATAGCCGCCTGTGGCATTCTTGAGTCGCGGGAAACCGAGTATTGACTCCCGCATCAACCTACTATAGCATATTAGTGGCATATTACTAGCATGGCAATCTGGGTGGTAGGGCTAGGACTGCGGATGCCTGTCAGGACGCGCGGTCGTGTTGACCAACCGCAACGGTGCTCGCGCGCCATGATCGGAGGGACGTGATCCGCTGTGGCCCGCAGTGCACGGATAGGCCAAGATGGGGAACCATGGGGCCGACGCCGCCCAGCAAGGTGAGCTGCTGAGCAGGGTCGAGCTTAACTGACTTCCGCCGCATCTTGTTGTGCTCAAGCGGACCGATGTAGATAGCCCTGTCATCCGGGGCGAGGTGGCCGGATGCGAACTCGCCGAGGGCCAACCAGAAAGAAGCGCCCACAAGTATGGGTTGTGGGAACTGCGGTGGAAGGGTCTCACGCAAGAATGGCCCACTTAGGCCTGAGGCTTCATGGCCACGGGCAACAGGAGGTCCATTCGCACCTCACCACGAACTCCTAGGGTCATGGTGGGACTTGGCTGGGGGCGAGCTGGATGGAGTTGTGCACTCTCAGGTGACAGCGTTTCCATCTCATCGGACCCGCACACACGAGATCGAAAGGGGAACAAGACATGACAAGGCCCAAGCTGAGGTTGCTCAACGATGGTTTGGTACAACAGATCATTGCCGAGGGTTTCGCGCTCCTGATCGATCCAGGCGTCAGGGTCCACAACGACGAGGCCTTGCGGCTTCTTGCTGACGCAGGTGCCGAAGTGGATTTTGGCGCCCAGGTCGCACGCATCCCAGAGTCGATCGCCAGAAGAGCGTTGGAGACCGCACCGCACGACTTCTACCTGTACAGTCTGGATGGGGAGCCCGCGGTGCACTATGGGGGGGATGATGTCCAGTTCAACCCCTGCTCAACGGCTCTCACCATCCTTGACGGGAAGACCCAGAAACAGAGGCCGCCAGTCACAGAGGACATGGTCAGGTTCGTCAAGCTGGTTGAGGCACTCCCTCAACTTGACGCTCAGAGCACGGCGCTAGTCTGCACTGACGTTCCGAAGGAGATAGCCGACCTCTATCGGCTGTACATTGCTCTTAATCTCATGCGCAAGCCGATCGTGACGGGCGCGTTTCTCAAAGAGACGCTGTCTACGATGAGGGAGCTCCTGATTGCCTCCGTCGGCGATGAAGCCACACTAGCGACGAAACCGGTGGCGATCTTCGACGTGTGCCCATCGCCGCCGCTCCTTTGGAGCGATCTGACATGCCAGAATCTCATCGACTGCGCTCGCAGCAATATCCCCGCGCAATTGATATCCATGCCTCTTGCAGGGGCGACAGCGCCGGTCACGCTGGCGGCTGCTATAGTCCAGCACACGGCGGAGTCCCTCAGTGGGGTAGTCATCTGTCAGCTTGCGAATGAAGGAGCTCCGGTCGTTTGGGGAGGCTCTCCGGCCGCTTTCGACATGCGCAAAGGCACCACGCCAATGGGCGCAGTCGAGACCTGGATGATCGACGTGGGCTATGTCCAGATTGGCAAGGCTCTAAACATACCCACCAACACCTACCTTGGGCTCAGCGACTCCAAAGTCGTGGATGCTCAATGCGGGCTGGAGGCGGCAGGCGGCATCTTCATGGCTGCCCTGGCCGGGGCAAATATGGTCTCCGCCCCAGGAATGCTTGACTTTGAGAGCTGCCAGAGCCTTGAGAAGGTGGTGATCGATGCCGACATCATCGGGATGGCCAGGCGGCTTCTTGCTGGGATCGAAGCGCGGGAAGACCCCATCGCCCTGACGATCATGCGCGAGATGGGTCACCAGGCGGAGTACTTGTCAAGTCCCCACACGCACAAGTGGTTTCGGAAGGAGCTGTTTGCCCCCTCCGATGTCATTGATCGGTCCAACTCAGGTGAGTGGGAAAAAGCGGGGGCCAAGACGGCGCTTGAGCGGGCGTGTGAGCGGGTCGAACAACTGGTCGGATCCTACAAGCCGACCGATGTGCCCAAGGAAGTGCGTTCCGAATTGCACGCGATTACGTTGAGTGCAGCGAAGAAGGCGGGCATGGGGCAGTTGCCGCGCCTAGCTACTGAGTAGGCAGTGCCGCTTCCTGCGACGAGGGAGTCCCATGGCCAGTGATGAGTCAATTGTGTATCCCTACATTCCCAACTCCGAGCCAGGCGTAAAGCGGAAGATGCTGGCGCAAATCGGCGTCACAAGCACCGAGGCCCTGTACGCGTCGATCCCTAATGCGCTGAGGCTGAACCGGCGGCTGGACTTGCCCGAGGCGCTGCTGTCGGAATGCGCCCTGCGAAAGCATGTTGAGGAGATCTTGTCTCGCAACCGGAACTGCAATGAGCTCCTCAACTTTCGGGGGGCAGGATGCTACCAGCACTTCGTTCCTGCCGTCTGTGACGAAATCAATGGCCGGAGCGAGTTCCTGACCGCCTACGCGGGCGAACCCTATGAGGATCATGGGAGGTTCCAGGCGCTCTTTGAGTACGAGAGCATGATGGGCGAGCTTGTCGACATGGATGTAGTGAATGTCCCTAGTTATGACGGATTCCAAGCCGCGGCGACGTCCATTCGGATGGCTTCTCGAATCACTGGAAGGTACGAGGCGTTGGTGTCCGCCGCGGTCAACCCGGACAAACTCTCGATGATCCGAGGCTATTGCGAGCCGGACATCTCAATCAAGCTTCTTGGTTTCAACCCGGGAGATGGTCAGATTGACATGGACGGTTTGCGAGCCGCATTATCCGAGAACGCCGCCGCGGTGTACATCGAGAACCCCTCGTATCTTGGTGTGATCCAGAGTCAAGGTGCGAATGTCGCTGAGTTAGTGCATCGTGTTGGCGGGGTCTGCATCGTGGGAGTGAACCCCTCGTCGCTGGGTGTGCTGGCCCCGCCGGCGCACTACGGCGCGGACATCGTCTGCGGAGACATCCAACCGCTTGGGATGCACATGCAGTTCGGAGGTGGCCAGGCGGGCTTCATTGCCACCCGCGACGATGAGCAGTATGTGATGCAGTATCCATCCCGTCTCTTTGGGATTGCACCCACGTCCGTACCGGGCGAGTACGGTTTCGGGGACGTCGCCTACGAGCGAACGTCCTTTGCACACCGAGAGGAGGGCCGGGAATGGGTCGGGACAGCGGCGGCGCTGTGGGGCATTACAGCAGCCGTGTATCTCGCTCTGATGGGGCCCCGGGGGATGGCGGAGCTGGGTGAGGCGATCATGCAGCGATCGCACTACGCGGCCAGCCAGCTCAATGCGATCAGAGGCGTTCGGGCCCCAGCCCTCGATTCAGCCTTCTTCAGTGAGTTCGTTGTGAATTTCGATGGCACAGGCAAGCCGGTCTCTGATGTCAACAAGGCCTTGCTTGATACGGGGATCTTTGGCGGAAAGGACATAACCAATGAGTTCCCCGGTCTTGGCAACAACGCGCTCTATTGTGTGACCGAGCTCCACAACAAGGCAGATCTCGATCGGTTGGCAGCAGCCGTGGAGGAGGCGGTGCAGTGAGACAGAGCATCTCTGAACACCGTTTCACTGATGGCCAATTGAACCTGCGCCGCTTCCATCAAGCCCAATGGGACGAGCCGGTGATCTTCGAGTTGACTGAGCCAGGCCAGCGGGGAGTCCTTCCTCCAGAGACTGAGGTCGACATCAAAGAAGCGGTCGGCGACGTACTGTCCACTTTGCCCCAAGGGATGCGCCGCACGCGACCGCCCGCGCTCCCTGAGATGTCGCAAGTCCACGTGCTACGGCACTTCTTGCGCCTGTCGCAAGAGAACCTGGGCTTTGACCTCAACATCGATGTCGGCCAGGGCACGTGCACGATGAAGTACAGCCCCAAGGTCAATGATCAACTAGCCCGACTTCCGGGGTTGTCAGAACTTCACCCCCTGCAGGATGAGGAGACGGTCCAAGGGATCCTCGAAGTGATGTACCGCTTCGAGCTGATGCTACGAGAGATTTCGGGCCTGGATCGCTTCACGTTCCAGCCTGGGGCAGGCTCTCAAGCGATCTACACCTGTGCTCGGATCATCCGCGCGTTTCACGCGTCCCGCGGAGAGGCGAGTCAGCGAGACGAGGTGATCACCACGATCTTCTCGCACCCATCCGATGCGGCGTGCGCCAAGACCGCTGGCTACAAGGTAGTCACCCTCTATCCGGACGCAAATGGCTACCCCGATCTTGATGCGCTGAAGGCCATTGTCTCAGAGCGGACCGCGGCGCTGATGATAACCAATCCAGAAGACACGGGGATCTTCAACCCGAGGATCGCGGAATTCGTGGAAACCGTGCACGATGCCGGTGGTCTGTGCTTCTATGACCAGGCGAATGCGAATGGAATCCTGGGTATCACGCGCGCGCGTGATGCCGGATTCGACATGTGTCACTTCAATCTCCATAAGACGTTCTCAACCCCGCACGGATGTGGGGGGCCGGGAGGAGCAGCTGCGGGTTGCACGAAAGCGTTGGCGCGCTTCCTGCCCGTGCCGACGGTGGAGCAGGAGGGCAGCCGCTACTTCCTTGACTACGATAGACCTGACAGCATCGGGAAGGTCAGATCATACTATGGTGTCGCACCTGCGGTCCTTAAGGCCTATGCCTGGGTCATGAGCCTCGGCGCGGATGGCCTGCGCGAAGTCGCGGAGGTGGCGGTTCTCAACAACAACTACCTGCTCAAGAGAATGCTGCAGGTCCCTGGCCTCAGGGCTCCCTACGCTGAAGGTCAGCATCGAATCGAGCAAGTGCGGTACAGCTGGGCGGAGTTGTGCAAAGAGACGAATGTCCATTCAGAGGACATCGGGATTAGGGCAGCGGACTTTGGCGTCCACTACTGGACAAGCCACCATCCTTTTGTAGTCGAAGAACCTATGACTCTCGAGCCAACAGAGTCCTACTCAAAGGCCGACCTGGATGAATACGCAGCGATTCTTGAGCACGTGGCGCAGGAGGCTCGCACGGCGCCTGACGTGTTGAGGAAAGCACCCCACAACAGCACGGTACATCGAGTCGATCCTGCTATGCTGGATGATCCTGCAACATGGGCCGTCACGTGGCGAGCGTATCTGCGAAAACTGGGGAAGAACAAGCTCGCGCCGACGTAGGATGGGAACGCGGAGGGGCATATCAAATGCGCGGTCTGAAGGGAAAGAGGGTCCTTGTTACTGGCGGTGCGGGCGGCATTGGGGCCGCCACGGCCGCGCGCTTTCTGGAGGAGGGGTCTCGAGTAATCGTCCTTGACAAGGACGAGGCTGCCTGTAAGCGCCTTGAGAGCAGGCTGCCTGGGATCGAGCGGATAGTCGTGGCGGACGTAACTAGCCCTGATTCGGTTGAGCGCTCCTTCAAGCAGATGGATCTCCGGATGGGGGGACTCGATGTGCTGATCAACAATGCGGGAATCAGTATCCGCCACAAGTTCGAGGACATTACACCGGATGAATGGAGACGGGTGATCGACATAAACCTCAACGGTGTGTTCTTCGTGGCGCATCAGGCCGCGCGGCGGATGCTCGCGGCTGGCTCCGGCGTCATTATCAACATGGGATCGACCAACGGTCTCCTCGGCTACCACTACTATGCCGACTACAACGCATCCAAGGCGGGCGTAATCGAGCTGACCCGGTCGATGGCTCTGGAGCTCGCCCCCGAAGTTCGGGTAGTGGCAGTCTGCCCCGGCTATGTCATGACGCCCATGCAGGAGGCCGAGTACACACCGGAGATGCTTGACGCGGTCAACAAGAAGATACCTCTGGGCAGGCATGCGCGCCCAGATGAAATCGCTGCGCTCTTTGCATTTCTGGCATCGGATGAAGCCTCATACATCACCGGGCACTACTTCGTGATAGACGGGGCGGAGACGGCTGGCGGTCTGGCGAGTCAGGCCTAGCAAGGATCTGGTCGCCTAGGGTGGGGCTCCTAGACAGGGAGGCAATCACAGTGCTCACGGTGGAGGAACGGGAGATCCAATCTGAAATCCACGGGCGGATTGCCCTAGAGCACATCCGAAGGATCTGCGAATCCAAGGACCGGTTTGTCGGCACCGAAGGTGAGCGCCAAGTGCTGCGGTACTTCGAGCGGCACTTCCAAGAGTATGGGTTACTTCTGGAGCAGACACCCATTCGTGTGCCGACCTATGTCGACAATGGCACCGAACTGGTGCTGACGGATACCGGCACGAAGCTCCAAGCTATCAGCCCGTACTTCACTGGGCCATGCGCGCAGGGGGTTGAGGGCGACATTGTCTATCTTGGGGCAGGCGATGCCAAGGACTATGACGCGGTGGATGTCACAGGCAAGATCGTGATCCTCTGCGAGATTAGCTTGGGCTTCTCGCATTTCTGGCTGGGGCCGTATGCGCAGGAGGCTGCGAAACGCGGTGCGGTCGGGATGATTGTCATCCATCCCTTCCCATGGCCGTACCGCATGTCCATGGAGGCCGGCAACATCGATATCGCGCGGCGCTTTGTCGAGCGTCAGGTTCCGGCTGTGAGCATATCCGCGTTGGACGCTCTAGTCTTGATGCGGCACTTGGGTGAAGGGAAGACGCGCGCCTTGATCAAGGTGGACTCGGTGCTCCCTGATGTGGACAGCACGATCCTTAGCGGCCTGATACGGGGCTCTCGTTGGCCAGATGAACGGATCGCTGTCATTGGGCATCGAGACACGGGGTATCCGCCCGGGGCAAATGACAATGGCAGTTCACTAGGGTGCATTCTCGAGATTGCGCGGGTCCTTGGCAGGCGCCGTCCGCTGAGGACGATTGAACTCATCTGCAGCGTCGCAGAAGAAGGCGTTTCGCCTGGCGCCCTGCAGTATGTCCAGCGCCACAAGGATCGGCTCAAGAACATGAAGGCGATCGTGAACATGGACATGTTCGGCGCCGGAGGGCAGCTACATCTCGTTGAAAGAGGTGAGTGGAATGACAGCGGCCCCATCCAGTTCTCCGAATGGCTTATGAAGGCACTGGAAACGAGCGCTGACGAGATGGGCTACTATGTGTCCCGAATGACGGCGACCTCGACGTCGGAGGAGACCCGCTTCTTTCAGGGAGGTGTTCCTGCCACTTGGATCTGGAAACCGGATGACATGTACTACCACTCCGCGGAGGATACCCCGGACAAGATAGATGCCAATAGCCTCAAAGCCGTTGCGGACATTACCGCGATCACGGTCTGGCGATTGGCCAATCAGAATGACATGGCCTAGTTCTTGGAGGAGGTCTCTTTCACATGGAACCCAGCGGACTGTTGGCGGACTTGAGACAGGCGATCATTCTTGGCGACGCGGAGCGCGCCAGGGAGTTGGCTGAGGAGGCCGTGGCAGCGAACGACGACCCCATGACGCTAATTGAACAGGGAATCCGGCCTGCCATGGATCACATTGGAGAGGGCTTCGCGGGGGGCGAGTACTTCTTGCCCGATCTTGTAATGGGGGGCGAGGCGACCAAGGCGGCCATGGCGGTGCTCGAACCTTGCCTCAAGGCGGGGCAGCAGGGTCAACAAGCCATGGGACGGGTCGTGATCGGCACCGTGAAGGGGGACATCCACGAGATCGGCAAGACCCTCGTGGCCATCTTCATGAGAGCTGCGGGTCTTGAAGTCCATGATATCGGGGTGGATGTGCCGACAGAGAAGTTCATAGACGCGGTCCGGGAGCACGATGCTGATCTCGTGGGCCTGTCGGCCCTTCTCACAACAACGATGATCCAGCAGAAGAATGTCATTGACGCTCTGACGGCGGCGGGGCTGCGCGAAAGGGTCAAGGTCATGGTCGGGGGTGCGCCGATCAGCGCTTCATGGTCAAAGGAGATAGGGGCGGACGCCTACGCCGACAACGCAGCTGAAGCGGCGCGATTGGCGACCAACCTACTTAAGAAGCACCGATGACCCCGGCGCTGCTGTCACTGACTCCCAATGGAACCGCGCGCGTCGGGACGCCGCGGTTCCGCTTTCACGGGCCAGTCGTGTGATTGGTGTCGCCGGGAAACCGTGTCCTTACATCCCCATGGAGGTTCGACCACGAAGAGACTTGGCCTGATCGTCAATCCGATGGCCGGTCTCGGAGGACGCGTAGGCCTCAAGGGGAGTGATGGTCTGCAGATCCAGGCTCTGGCACGGGAAATGGGTGCTGCCTCGCCAGCGCAGCATCGGGCGGCCGAAGCACTCACCGCACTGGCAACCCGGGAGCGTCAGGTTGAGATCGTCACATACCCAGGCGAGATGGGGGCTGATGTCGCTAGGGGATGCGGCATTGTGCCCCATGTCGTCGGGAGCATCAGGGCCGATGCCACTACAGCACAGGAAACATGCGCAGCGGCCCGATCCTTGCGCGACCTGCACGCGGGCATTGTCATGTTCGTGGGCGGGGATGGCACTGCTCGGGACATGGTCGAGGCTGTGGGCATCACAGTGCCCGTAATCGGGGTCCCTGCAGGGGTCAAAATGCAGTCCGCAGTCTATGCAGTCAACCCGACAAGTGCTGGGCATATTGCCGTAGGCTATTTGAGCGGTGAGATCCGGACCCTGCATGATGCTGAAGTTATCGACTTGGATGAGGAAGCATACCGCAGGGGTGTCGTATCTTCGCGCCTGTACGGATACCTGAGAGTGCCGCTCCAGCGACGGCTCGTGCAGCCCCGCAAGTCCCCAAGTCCGCTGTCAGAAGGAGCTTCGCGGGACGCTATCGCACTAGGTGTGGTCGAGAGTATGCAAGACGATGTCATGTACATCATTGGCCCGGGGACCACGACGCGGTCGATCCTCGAGAGGCTGGGATTGCCGAAGACGCTGATAGGTGTGGATGTGCTCCTGCGACGCCGCCTGATTGCTGTGGATGCGAATGAGGCCGATCTGTTGCGCCTCCTACGGCAATACGCTGCGAAGATAGTCATTGCACCAATTGGTGGCCAGGGGTTCCTGCTTGGCAGAGGTAACCAGCAGTTGAGCCCGTTGGTGATTCGGATTGTTGGGAAAGAGAACCTGATAGTAGTGAGCACGCTTGACAAGATCCTGTCCTTGGCGGGTCGCCCTCTGCTGGTTGACACCGACGATCCGGATATCGATCGACTACTAAGTGGCCCTATGAGGGTTACTACCGGCTATCGAGAGGAGTTGGTGTATCCTGTCATGGCCCCCCTGAGATAGCGACCCGTGCGTCACGCGTCTTGCGAAGCCATATCGGGCACACACGGAGACTCAGATAGGGAGAGTGAATCACGTTCACGGATTTCGGGCCTGACGCGGAGAGTCGGACGCTGCCAATGGACCACTCGAGGTTGTGGTTGTGATTGCCTGCATCCCTGCAAGGATCGCAGGTTGACTCACGCAGGCACTTCGACGGCAATCCGAGGAGGAGAATGAACGAGAACAACACTAAGGGGAAGATGCGGGCTGTACGTCGCCAGGCCACCTCTCCACACCTTCAAATGTGCACTTGACAACCCCCCCATCCGTCATGTATTGTAATAAAGAGTATTGTCGACAGTCTACAGGCATCATCTGCCTGATGGTAGCCCTTCGGCGTCTTGGTCCTTCTGCGAAGATGTGCGTGACGTTCCGTCCAAGTGAGCCTCTGTTCCTGTTGCTCGCCTGATGTGGTCGTTGAGGTTGTCGTGGTCCCGCTGCCAGCATTTGCCGAAAGGATTGAGTGAGGCTCACAACTGGGATCTACTTGGTGGGGAGCGGGCAGGAAGATCTCATGCTCACGAGCCCCCTCGACTGTCAGGTATACCTCCTGCGATCAGAAACTCAACTCGCACTAGTCGACGCCGGGTCTGGGGAAGCTGTCGACAAGATCCTTGACAACGTCGTGGCAGATGGTCTTGACCCTGAGGCCATACGCTGGCTCTTGATTACTCATGCTCATGCCGATCATGCCGCGGGCGCTGCGGGACTCAAGCAGAGGCTACCGAACCTGAGCGTGGCCATATCAAGCGATGCTGCGGAATGGCTTGAGAACGGAGACGAACAGGCCACCAGCCTTGCGAAGGGCCGCGAGCGCGGTCTATACCCCGCTAGCGTGAGATTGCTACCGTGCCCCGTTGACCTCGCGCTGGAGGATCGTCAGGAGATCGCGGTAGGAGAGTTGCGTATAAGAGTGATCAACACACCAGGCCACTGCCGAGGCCATGTGTCTTTCTTGGTCGACATCGAAGGCAAACGAACATTATTCTCCGGGGACGCGCTATTCCCTGGGGGCAGGATTCTGCTGCAGAACATATGGGACTGCAACCTACAGGACTCCGTTCGCAGTATCGAGCGGTTGGCGGAGGCGAAGGTCGACCACCTAATGGCCGGCCATCTACCGCCGGTTCTTGATGATGCGGAGTCACACATAAGACTAGCCACTGACCGACTGTGGCAGCTGGCGGTCCCGCTCGAACTGGGGTAGAGGAGGCCGACTGTGCACGCCCCCGTCCGCAAGAAGGGCACAGGAGGCTCATTGCATCTCGGGCTGTCCTGTTGTCAATTGTCGCCCGATACTGGTCCATCGATGATCGGCCAAACTGGTCCACTCGATCACGGTGGAAACGGGAAGGTCTCCTGCTGATGGGATGGCGTCTCAAGGATGGGGGTCAGGCGTCGTCCATCTGGTCAATGGGTTCCTCCTCGTCTTTGGGGCTGCCTCGGCGAGCACGGTAGCTGGCGCCGGTGATGAGAAGCGTATGGGCGTTGTGCGCCAGGCGGTCCAGGCCGGCCGAAGCCAGCAGCGGGTCTCCAAACAGATCGGGCCACTCGGCGGGTGCGCGGTTGCTGGTAAGCAAGATGCTCCCGCGCTCGTAGCGCTCGTTGATGACGTCATACAGGTCTTCGGGCGCGGGAGGCAGGAGCGGCTTGAGCCCGAAATCGTCCAGGACCAGGAGGTCCGGGCGAAGATAGACCTGCAGGCGGCGATCCAGGGTGCCGTCGGCCCGGCCGCCGTTGATGAAGCGCAGCATGCGGTGCGTGTTGATGAATAGGACGTCGTAGCCTCGCCGGCAGGCCTCGTGGGCCAGGGCCTGCGCCAGGTGGGTCTTGCCCACGCCGGTCGGTCCGCAGATCAACAGATTGCGCTTGTGGTGGATGTAGGCGCAGGTCGCCAGGTCGAGCACCTGTTGGCGGTTGAGGCCGGGATTGAAGTTGAAGTCAAACCCTTCCAGGGTCTTGGAGGGATTCAGGGTCGCCCGGCGGATGCGCAGACCCAGCTGCTTCTGCTCACGCCTCTCGACCTCATCTTCCATAAGGCGGGAGAGGAAATCGAAGTAAGACCAGTGCCCATCGATGGCTTGCTGGTTGCGGACATCGAGGGTCTCCAGGATCCCAGACAGGCGCAGCCGCTTCAGGTTGGGGGTGATCTGGTGACTCAGTTCCACAGCTCACCTCCCACCAACGAGCCGAGGAGCTCGGCGGCGGATCGCACAAACATCGTGGCCTGCACAGGTGCCGGCGAAGTGGAGAGGGGTTGTGCCTCAAGGCCCTGTTGCAGGATGCGCTTGAGGGTCGGGTAGGAGACTTCGTCGAAGCGCAGGGCTCTAGCGCAGGCTGCTTCCAGGCGCTGTGGGCTGCACCGGTCGGCCAGGCCGAGCACCCGGCCGGCGGAGCGCAGGCGATCTTCAGGCCGGTGCGCCAGGAGTTGATCTACCACCTGCCGCGTGGCCGGTCCGATTCTGATGGCCCGCTGGCGACACTCGTCCCGTCCCAGAGTGAGGCCGGGCACCTTGTGGGCCGGCAGATGAGACAGATGGGTCAGACGCTGACCGGGGACCTGAGCGCGGGCATGCGTGGCCACAAGCTGGTATTGGCTGGTAAACAGCTGCACCTGGCGGGCGCCGCCTCGCACCCACAGATGCTGACCGACCAGGCGAAAGGGAGCCGAGTAGTAGGCCCCGTCGAAGACCACGTGGCCATCCCGGTGAAGCCGGACGCGTTTCCAGTTGGCCAGGTCATAGGGCGTGGCCGGCAGAGGCTGCAGCCGACCTTGCTCGATCGCAAAGCGGTCCAGCGGCCGCTCGCGGGTCGTGCCGTGCACTCGGACTCCAGCCGTCTCGCGGATCCACACCAGCACATCCTGATTGGACTGCGTGTTGGTGGTGACCCCACGACCGGCGAGGAAGTTCCGGGTGACGTAATGAACGCCGCCCTGTTCGACCTTCCCCTTGTGCTGCGGGGTACCCGGCCGGCAGGGAGCGATCAGGAAGCCATAGTGTTCGGCGCACTCCCGGTAGGCATGCTGGGCTTGCGGTTCTTCCCAGCAAGACCGCGCGATCCCGGCCTTGAGATTATCCAGGACCACTCGCTGTGGCACACCGCCGAAGTAGGCAAAGGCGTTGCGATGCAGGCTGAGCCAGGTCTCGATCCTTTGGTCGAACACGAACTCCACATACTGATGCCGGCTCCAGGACAGCGTCATCACAAACGACCACGCCTTGCGCAGCCGGCCATCCTCGGGATCGATCATCTTGCCGGCATATCCAAAGTCCGCCTGGGCTTCTTCCCCCGGCTTGGTTTCGACCCGTACCACGACCTCCGGCTCGGGCGGCTCCAGGCGGCGCACAAACCGGACCACCGACGCGTAGCTGCCGGTGTATCCGCGCTCACGCAGCCGGGCGTGGATGGCGGCCATTTCGATCCCCTGCCGACGCAGGTTCACCACCGCTTCCCGGAAGGGCTCGACGGATGACACGTTCTGCGGGGGAGGCGGGCTGTTGAGCGTCTCTTCCAGCAACCGTTCCAGTTCACCCATCGGCGGCAGCGGCCCGTTCAACAGCCCCTGCTCGGCCGCCCAGACGCGATACCGCCCGGCTGTCTTCCGGTCGACCCCGGTCGAGCGCGCCACCGCCCGGTCGCTTCCGACCTGCCGCAAGTGACGCAAGATCTCACGAATATCCATGGTGACTTTCCTCCTGCCGGGCATGCTCCCTCCCTCCACCCTGAAACCGAAGGACGGGAGTGTGCCCGAAACGCAGGAGGCCTGCCAGCCTCACCCTGGCCCAGTCTGGCCGACAATCACTGGCCCAGTTTGGGTGACAATCGGTGGCCCAGTTTGGGTGACAACGCCTGGCCCACTATAGCCCGATAGATGACAG
>Ga0315289_10003018_pt1 | contig 25606 bp, 28 predicted proteins | sample YL17G11_40_MG_FD_203452 | JGI IMG/M metagenome (GOLD analysis project Ga0315289, IMG submission 203452) | Sediment microbial communities from Yellowstone Lake, YNP, Wyoming, USA - YL17G11_40 | ecosystem: Environmental > Aquatic > Freshwater > Lake > Sediment | place: USA: Wyoming | collected...
TTTGGAACCATCTGTCCTGTCAAGTGGACAAGCGCCATGTCTTTGTTTTGGGAGCTGCGATGTTTGCGGTCTCACTGATGACGCTATACTATCTAACGAGCGACAACCTGTATCTGCTTTGGCCCGTAGCGATACTGGCTGGAGCAGGCACAGCATCCATCTCCTTCTTGCGCGCGTCCATGGTAACCGACCTGATTGCCTATGACAGAGCACAAGTTGGTCGCTCACGTGCGGGTAACATCACGGGCTTGGTCGGCCTAGGGAATAGAGCCGGAGGTGCGCTTGGCAGCTTCCTAGTGGGAGGGCTGTTGGCACTCATTGGATACAGCAGTGGGGTCCCTGCCACCCCTCAGCTGAGAGAAGGACTGCGACTTGTGATCTCTGTCGTGCCCGGCATCTTGTGCACCCTCGTGATCATTCTGCTGATGAAGTACCCATTAACCTCGACGAAAATCATCGAAGCAGAGAAGACTCTCGGAGCGGGCCAGAGTCCACATGAAACCGCAGACTAGCTGGCAATCTCTGTTTCATGGATTCTCTGATCGCACGCCTATGCCTGCTCCTTCTCTTTCTCCTCATAGCCCCAGCCGACTATGGTTTCTTCGCCTGTCGGCAGAAACGTGCCGGCGACGAAGTAGCCAGACATGCACATCACGAGCCCGATAATATTCATCGAACCGCCTGTGACGATAAAAAGCCGTGAGTCGCTGAGCTGGGTAAGCCCGAGGTCAAAATAGGTGTTGGGGTTGCTGTTGTCAGCATAGACTATGTAGTTGCCCGGTTCAAGGTCGACTACAGCTCTCTTCTCGAAGACAGGCGGGTTCGTCCCCGGCACCATATCACTTGAAGTCAGCGTCATGTTGACGACGACTGTAGACAGTGTTTCGTTGTTGACTACCGAGAAGTTCACCGTGATGGTGCTTGCATTGCCAGGTCGTCCTGAAACAGCGATCTCCAACTGATTGTAGTATCCCCGACCTGCCCATATCTGGAATGAACAGGCATCAGGCGGCACGGCAACGAAGCCGATGTAGTGGTATGGAGCAGAGAGTATGACTGCACCTCCAAGGAGTATCACAAATGCCCCTCCGAAATACAGGAAGGCCTTCTTGCTCCATAGCACGCTGTGCATTCAGACTACACCTGAACAAAGATGAGGAGTGCCCAATATAGATGTAACGAACCGAGCCACTTCCCAAAGCTCAGAAGGCACTAGTATTCGTACTGTCATCTCACGCTTAATAAGATACATCGACCACTGCAGTATTGCATCGATGACGCAGTTCCTAGACCTTGCTCAAGTGCTGGACAGAGTGAGTCAGACGTCGGGTCGCATAGAGAAGGTCAACCTGATAGCAGAGTTTCTGCGAAACACATCACACGACGAGATCAAATCTGCCACGCTCTTTTTGGCAGGTCACGTATTCGCGGAATGCGACCCGCGCGCTCTCAACATCTCGTGGGGTGGGCTCGTAGGCTCCTTAAGGCAAGTTGTCGACTACACTGAGAAGGATTTCGATATAGCCTACAAAGGTGATACTGGCGATGCTGTGGCATCGCTTCTCGGCTTGATGCAGGTGACACGGCAGGAGGTTCTCGAAACCGAGCCTCTGACCATTGGCAGGGTCGCGTCGACGTTTGCTGCCATTGCATCCGCTTCCGGACAGGGCTCGAAAAAGAAAAGAGAAACGCTAGTGGTTCGAATGCTGTCTGAAGCGACACCAAGAGAAGCAAAGCACTTGGTTGCACTGCTGCTATCAGACACCCGGACCGGAGTGTCCGAAGGACTCGTTGCAGAAGGCATTGCAGCCGCATTCAAGATAAACCCGGACACAGTGAGACGGGCGTGGTCATTCACCGGAAACCTTGGAGAGGTGGCCGCACTCGCGTCTGTCGGGGGTAAGGATGAACTGGAACGAGTCAGCATCATTCTGTTCAGACCTGTGAAACCCATGTTGGCCACGCAGGCCACAGACGTTCGTGAACTGATTATCTCGATTGGCGCACCAGTGGCGTTAGAGCTCAAACTGGATGGTGCCAGAGTACAGGTCCACAGAGATGGGCAGCACGTCCGATTGTATTCGAGAAGCCTTTCAGATGTGACCGATAGTCTGCCGGATGTTGTCCAAGCTGTGAGAAACAGGGTTTCCTCCGAACAGGTCATCTTGGACGGCGAAGTGATTGCCATCGATCAACAGGGAATACCATATCTGTTTCAAGCTGTGATGACAAGATTCGGCAGAGTGCAGGATGTAGAATCGAAACTGAAGCAGACAAGGCTGGAACTCAGACTGTTTGACGTACTAATGGAGGGAGGTAGGGCGCTTGTGGACAGGCCCTACGCAGAGCGACGCGCGATCCTCGAACAGATAGCTCCGTCGGACATGATGGTCGAAAGGCTGGTGACAGACAACGATTCAGAAGCAGAGAGATTCTTCGAACGGAGCCTTCAGTTGGGTCATGAGGGCTTGATGGTCAAGAAACTCGACTCTGTCTATGTCCCGGGTGTACGTGGAAAAACATGGTTCAAGGTCAAGCATACCATCACACTTGACATGGTGATAGTCGGGGCCGAATGGGGATATGGCAGGAGAAGCAAGTGGCTGTCTGACTATCACCTCGGAGTCAAAAACGAAGAGACCGGCGACTATGTCATGATAGGCAAGACGTTCAAGGGCCTAACAGACCCGGAGTTCGAAAGCATGACCAAGAGGTTGCTGGACATGCAGACTGGCAAAGAAGGACGCGTCATTAAGGTCAGACCAGAGATAGTGGTCGAGGTCCTTGTTTCTGAGATACAGGAGAGCCCAACCTATGGTGGGGGTATGACCCTGAGATTCGCACGCATTGCCCGAATCAGGGATGACAAGAGACCCGAGGACGTGACAACCTTGACGGAACTTCGCCGACTCTACGAAGCCCGGCTCCAGTACAAAGCGACTTAGGACTCTTGCACGCACGTTTGAACAAGCCCCTTTCATGGGGGCACCCGGCTTGACATCAGTGAAACTTACACAACGCAGACCGAAGGATATATCTAGAGTCTCGAATCGACGTTCCAAGACGCAAAGGGAGTGCGCTGTATGTGGTTTGAAATCCTCCTGATACCTTTCTTCTTCATAGTGGCTCTTTTCCTCATCTTCTGGATTGTGGCGGAAGGCTCTCGCTGGCAGAAGCACAGGTTTCTCGGCCCCTTTGCGAGAACGATCCAAGCGTCCCCGCTCAGAGCGTTTCTGATATTCTTCCTCCTCGCCGTTCTGGCAATCCCCTCTGCAATGGGATTCCTCCTTGGGTTCTGGGTTGATGCAGTCGATGCCCACCAGATACCGGGCAACACGACGCCTGTCGTAGACACACTGCTGATCACGATACTTGTTCTATCCGCCATGATACCGGTTGTCTGGAGTCACTTCCGAGTCTGGAGGCAGGCTGTCCGGAGTGCGGCAGAAGTGAAGGTTCACGCTGCTGGCGCATGAAACTTTGATGCTCGGTTTCAGCACTGCGGCAATACGGCCGGAGCTTAGGATTCATATGATAGCCCTCGTAGCGGAGGGTCGAGCGCGTTGAGTTCTGTTGAGGTCGGTCACGGTGTCTATGTGGTCGTTGGAGGGGCATTTCCCAAGTGTAACACACTCGTGGCTGTTTCAGGCGATGTCGTAGTCGTAGACCCCGGTTGTCCCATTGAGAGCTTGCGTGCACTTCTGAAAAGTCTGAACCTTGAGCTTCGTGACATAGATACGGTGGTCCTCAGCCACATTCACCCCGATCACATCACTCACACTGTCAGACTGAACCGAGTCTCAAAGTGCAGAATCGCAGCTAACGAAGTGACAGCGCCTCTCTTCAACGACAAGGAGAAAATGAAAGAGTTTCTGGGATTCACTTCGGGACAGCCCGTCAGACATCTATGGGAGCAGCTAGTCAACGATCAGATGTATGGCGCCTTGGATCAAGGACATGTTGACGAAGTCCTCCACAACGGTGACAAGATCGCACTTGATGACATCACACTTCGGGCATTCTATACGAAAGGGCATCTGCCGGATCACATGTGTCTTGAAATCATCGAGCCCGCGTATCTCTTCGCTGCAGACGTTGATTGCACCGACTTCGGCCCCTTCTATGGGCATCCTAACTCGTCAATAGAACAGCTGAAGGACTCTATCAAAAGCGTAAAGGAGAGGAGTTACAGCCAGTTCATTAGTGGTCACCTTCGCAATCCACTGGTTCAGGACTACAGGCAAGCCCTCGACAAATACCTGCAGCATTTCGACAAGCGTGATGAACTGGTTGTGAATGCCGTCGCAGCTGGAGCCAAATCGGTCAACCAGATCCTTGAGCGTCCGATCATCTACCCGCCTCTCGCTGGACCCGTGATGCTACAGTTCGAACGTTGGATGATAGAGCATCACGTGGCGTCATTGATTCGCCACGGGAAGCTTGTCGAGTCAAATGGGAACATCGTCTTGCCCAGAGACTGAAACAGGATACAGCCTGTCTGGGCACCTACCAAGGATTCTTGATTATGGTCGCCATACCTACTCTTGGAATACTGCCTGAACCTGCACTCCCCGTTATTCCTGATCGCAACCTTCACGTTGCATGCGGCGTTGGGGTGTCAGAGGTATCACGCAGAGAGATAACCATCTAGGTCAGAGCAAAGGTTTCAATTGCTTCACAATCGTTAACACGAATGCTGCCTTAGAACACTGTGAGGTTCCGACATGAGAGAACAGCCGCCAACACAAAACAGACTGGCACGCGAGAAGAGCCCGTACTTGCTTCAACATGCCCACAACCCTGTGGACTGGTTCCCCTGGGGTCAAGAGGCGTTTGACAAGGCGAGAGTCGAGAATAAGCCAGTATTCCTCTCAATCGGCTACAGCACTTGTCATTGGTGCCACGTGATGGCCCACGAATCTTTCGAGGACTCTGAGGTGGCCAGACTGATGAACGAAGTTTTCGTGAGCATCAAGGTAGACAGAGAAGAGCGACCGGACATTGATGGAACCTATATGCGGATAGCCCAATTGATGACCGGACGAGGCGGCTGGCCGCTGACTATTGTGATGACACCCGACAAACAGCCGTTCTTCGCCGCGACGTATATCCCTAAGGAGGATCGTTATGGGCAGATTGGCATGCTACGTCTCATTCCTCGATTACACCAACTGTGGAGTGCCAATCGTTCTAACATAGACGAAGTCGTGAACCGAGTGCATTCAGCCCTCACTGGAGAAAATCCCCAGACCGACTCACCGAGACTCAGTGTCCAGACTCTTGAAGAGTGATTTGAGGCACTGAGCGGCGCGTTCGACGAGGAACAAGGCGGCTTTGGATCTAGTCCGAAGTTCCCATCACCTCACATCATTATGTTCCTGCTTCGTCACTGGAAGAGAACGGGCAAAAAGCGTGCTCTGCAAATGGTTGAGAAGACGCTTCATGCAATGAGAGATGGAGGGCTCTTTGATCAGATAGGCTACGGCTTTCACAGATACTCTACAGATTCTGAATGGATGCGACCACACTTCGAAAAGATGCTCTACGATCAGGCCATGCATGTGATAGCCTATGCTCAGGCATATCAAGCGACCAAAAACGAAGAGTATGCGAATGTTGTCAAAGAGGTTCTGGCCTATGTCAACAGGGATATGAGAGATCCCGGTGGAGCCTTCTACTCCGCCGAAGATGCTGACAGCGAGAACCAAGAGGGAAAGTTCTACCTGTGGTCGCTCGCTGAGCTTCAGGATACCCTCAGCCCAGACGAAGTCAATGCTTTTCGCCAACGCTTTGACATCACACAGGAGGGAAACTATCAGGACGAGGCCACCGGAGAACTGACAGGAAGAAACATCCCTCACATCAGAGAGCCGTTGACAGTGACAGCTGATGCGATTGGCATCAGTACGGCGGAGCTATCGAAAAGGCTAGCACCGGCACGAGAGAAGCTACTGATCACACGCAGCAAACGAGTTAGACCGCATAGAGACGACAAGATCCTAGCTGACTGGAATGGTCTCATGATTGCGGCCCTGGCAATAGCTGCAAGAGCGATTGGCGAAAACAGCTACGTAGAGTCTGCCCAACAGGCGGCCGAGTTTATCTTGGATAGGATGCGGAGCCATGATGGTGGGCTGCTACACAGGTATCGTGCCGGTGATGCGAGCATACCGGCGTTTCTTGACGACTATGCCTTTATGACATGGGGTCTGATTGAGCTCTATGAAACCAGATTTGAGCCACGCTATCTGGAGATCGCCCGAAACCTTAGCTTTTATTCTATCCAGCACTTCTGGGATAACAAGTCAAGTGGTTTCTACTTCTCGGCTGACAACTCAGAGCAGATCATGATGCGGGACAAGGAAGCCTACGATGGGTCAGTCCCATCCGGTAACTCAGTTTCTGCCCTGAACATGATCAGGCTAGCTCGCATCTTGGGCGACGAAGCGCTTGAGAACAGAGCATTGGAAACTCTGGGCGCCTTCACGAATGACATTGCGGCTAATCATGCTGGGCACTCCATGATGCTAGCTGCTCTTGATTTCATCCTTGGACCTTCTTGTGAAGTGGTCATTGCGGCTCCTCATCATAACGAAGAGGCTAGTCCGATGTTAGGTGCACTCTCGGGAAGATTCCTTCCGAATGTGAGCGTGGCGCTTCGAGCAACGAGCCATCAAGTAAAGGAACTGGACCGCCTAGCACCGTTCACAAGGTTCTACAAGCCAGTTGGGAACAGGGCCACTGCCTACGTATGTATCAACAAGAACTGCATGCCTCCCACAACAAACGCGGATGAGTTGATGCGGTTGGTTGACGTTGGGGGTCGAGAATCCGACTAGCCCATCGGGCTCGAGAGCGTTCTTCTTGTGCTTGATGCGGTACGCTTATCTGCAACCCGGCCAGCCGACGACCTCACACGGGCCAACCCGTTGACCTTACGCAGGAGAAAGGGCTGAGATGAACTGCCAACAGTCCCGTCATGCCTTGCCAATCGCTGTGCTGCTTGTCATCATCATGACATCTGTGTCACCAACCCAAACGCTGATTCCGACTTCGATCTGCGAAGTGACGATTGCTGATCCCGCTCAGGCAGGTTCACAAGAGATCTATCATGGCGGCAGCATCGAAACCATCTCAGTCACTGAGTATGCGAATCTGTCAGACGCCTTGGCGGCAGTCGACAGCGGTCAGGAAGATGTCTTGGGACACAGAATCAACGCTTCAGACTACGCATTAGTTGACAGTCACACGAGTCTGAAGAAGCAGTGGGCCTACGACACACTGACATGCATGCTCACGGTCAACACACTCGCGTATCCTCTCAGTGATGTCCATCTGAGACGGGCCATCGCGTTCGCGATAGACAAGCTCAAGGTGGCTAGTCTGGCACTGGACAACAAGGTCGACTCAATCGACTTCGCAATGCCGTTGTGTAACGAGTTCTCCATCGAGGCCACTGAGGGAGGTCTGTTCTACGAATCAGACATCGTTAATGCCACCAAGGAACTGGCCCTAGCCGGAATGCTCGACGTGGACAATGACTCAATCGTTGAAGCGCCGAATGGCAACGAGGCCTTCTTCACTCTCTGGTACCCATACGACAGAGAGGGGTTCAACGAAACCGCTTCAATGATTTCAGCAGATTTCCTTTCAGCAGGTATAAACAACACACTCGTGCCAATGGACTACAACCTGTTGCAGCACGAGATCGCAACTCACAACACCAGCTACAACTTAGCCTTGTATCATCAGAGCCTCCCCAAGTTCGGGTTTGGATGGGTGGCGACTACCTTCTCGGGGAGCAACAGATATGTTGAGGGAGAAAATGTCGCCAACATCAACAGTGCCACTCTGAATGACCTAGCCACCGAGTACACAGGCAATATCCACTTCGATGAAACTAAGGATATCGGGAATACAGCCCTTAGGACAGTGAGAAACATGTGTCCTGTGATCCCGCTCTTTGCCTACCGATGGCTCTCAGTATACTCGGACTCAAACCTCGAAGGGTGGCTGAACGAAACCAATGCTGGAGCATTCAGCGTCTGGAACCCGGTATCTGTAAGCGCAAAGACGGGGAAGCCAAATCAGATGAGAGTTGCAGTGCTCTCAGACTTCTTTGCGAAGTTCTTCACATCGCTCAACCCCTTCAGAGCCGGTGTCGAGCTGAGCTTGGACTGGGTGAGCGGTTATACCTTCAACCCGTATCTTCTGATCTATGACTCATTAATCGCCTCCGCGACAGATGGCACGGCGGTCCCTCGGCTCTCAACCTCTTGGGAGATGCTCTTCTTGGGGATTGTTTCTGACCTTGAGGAAACTCAGTCTCGAGCCCAGTACTACATCGATCCTAATGCCAACTGGACAGACGGGCAGCCTGTGGACTCTCAGGACTTCAGGTTCACGTTCGAGTACTTCGCCAACCACTCGCTTACCGCATACTCCACACTTATTGCAGGCGTCAAGACCGTTGGCGACTATGTTGCGGGCGTTGACTATGACGGAATCGAGATGTTCCTGTATCGGCATCTCGGGTCACTGCCCATACTCCCAAGACACATCTGGGAAGACAAGGATCCATCCATATGGGATCCAAGCATTGCCGAAACAGTGGGATCCGGACCGTACAGGATCATGTCCTTCGCGCCCAATTCATCTCTGGTGTTGGCCATCAACGATGACTACTACCCCGTCATCGACAACGAGCCGCCGACTTTGAGATCAATCCAGTTGGTGCCCGAGAATCCCATTCCTGCAGAAACGGTCGTCATCAGGGTCCACATTGACGACAGAAGCAGGCTGGAGAACGTGACTCTGGACTTCACGTATCAGGTAGGTATCATCAATTTCACTTGCACAGCCGAGATGGTTTTCGGTTCACTAGGATGGGAGGATAGTATACCTGCAAGGGTCACTGCCACGCGTGTCCTCTACACCATCACTGCAACAGACATCTGGCACAACTCCGCGATTGTCGCCTCAGGCGCTTACTCAAGGCCCACTACCAGTCTTCCAAACACGTTTCAGAATCTGGCCATCTTTGGCCTCGGTTTCGGACTTGTTGGCGTGGCAGTCGTCGTGGTGCTGTTCCGGCGAAAAGGGAAGTAATGGCCTTTCACTGGGATGGTTTCCTGCGTATCGAGCGCAACGCAGTGACTGCGACAAGACCAACCACCAAAGCGCCGATAGCGATTAGCGGCCCATAGATGACCATTGGATTATTCGTCCAGAGCGTCGCCAAGATTTCGCCAGCCGCACGCCACGAGTTTGCAATGTACAACAGGTGGGTCGATATCAGTGAGAGATTATCAGCACTGGGAGCCAAGGCACCTACTAGATCCCCGGTTGAGTTGTAGGCATCTGCGATCAAGTGGAAGGTGCTCGAAACCAAGGTGTCCCTTCTTGCGACATCGAATGGATCAATAAGACTCCGATTGTCAGCCAAGGCTTCGAAATGAGGAAGAGCGGCTTCGGACGCTGCGACGAACGATGTCAGGTTAACATCGGGCATGAGGAAGGACACCCTTTCGAGTGCAGCCCTGAACGATAAGTACTGCAGAGTGATCTGAGCCTCCAGCCCCATGCCTATGAACAGCAGCAAGAAGGACTTGAAGCTCACTTCCTGTTCAATGCCGTCAAACACATGTATGTAGGAACTAAGACCGCTAGGAGTGAAGTCAGTGCTCATTGCTCTGAAACCCCCTTCTCCGAAGTCCCAAAGATATCCGTATGGACTGCCTGGAGCATATGAGTTCACTTCGCCAAGAAGCCGGTCGCGAAGATATGGGCCGAGAAGTGATTCGGGGTTCTCGGCCGCCGGCGGCTGAGGCCTCAAGAGCATGGTGATGTAGTCCCTAGCATACCATCCTTGGTTGAGGTTCGTGTAAGTAACGTAAGAGTAGTTTCCTCTGCCATCATATGGGTAGCCGAAGTACTCACCGAACGATCCGACGCCAGGGTCGACTATGGTCACCGTGCCTGCCGTATCGTTGTAGCCCACGATTACAACCCCGTGGGCGCCGCCCGAACTATGCTGTTCTCGAAGTATGTCGTAGTCCGGAGCAGGAAGCCACTGCGGGTCGATACTGATAAGAAGAGGCCAACCGTTGTCTATTGAGAAGCGGACAAGGTCAAGAGATTCCTCCTCGTTCGATACGAGCCCGTAACTTGTTCCTCTGGACACAATGTAGTCGATTTGGTCCTGGAGCCCGATGGTATCAGAACTAAAATAGAGGGTTAGATTCAGCCCGTACAAGTCAGCCATGAGCTCTGTGGGTTCGAGCTGCTGAAACAGAGCCCCTGGAAACATGAAGAGTGTGTCGTTGCTCCTCACGTAGGCCCATGAGAAGCCGGCACCAGAGGCAGCAAGTACATCGTGCAGAGTGAGGTCCACTCCCAAATACTGGAAGATGATTGACAGAGCGGCCCAGTTGCATAGGCCGTTGATCTCTTGCCATACATACGGAACGCCGGGTAGGACAACAGCATTGCTGAGAGCATGGGAACCCGTGGGGATTGCTCTGTCAGCATCGGATTCGGTGACTACTTGCGCGACTGGAGAAACAGACAGGACCAGCAGAGCAAATACAAAGATTGCACAAACCTTCACCTTGGGGGCCTCTTCGATAAGCTCACAACAATACGTCATAATGGTTTCCATTGCGATACTTCATGAACCGCGCGGATCACAGACGTCCCCGTTGAGGAAGACGGGCTATGTAGTCCGACTTGCACGAACAACATTGTTAAGGACACGCGCGCTGAAGCGTACGGCTAGAAGATGCTACTTGAGCCCGCCCGGAGAAGGGAGCTGATAAAGCGGCTTGCACTGATGTACTGCATTTCCGGTTTGATGTGCGTGGTTTGGTACGCTGTCGCCCTCAATGCGTGGGGGAGTTTCCATACGGCGGTGGGGTTCTACTCGCTTCTGGCATTCCTATCTATGACCTGCTCCGGGGCCATAGCCGCACTACACCGATCTGGGAGAGAAACGTCGCAGACCATCCTTCATGCGGCACTTCTCTACTCAGCAGTCGTGAACATCGGCCGCGCAGTGAGGGTTCTCTATGTAACGGACGCCGCAGCATCCATGATCACACTGCCAATCCTCGTAGGTGATGTCCTGTATCTTGCCATGTTTGGGCTGCTTGTGCTCGGAGCAGCACTACTGAGCTCCAGGGCACTGCCCTCCAGAATGTACGGTGTTGGCGTGGTTCTTCTAGTACTGTCCGCTCTTGCGATTCACGGACTCCTTTACTACCTCGTTGTCCCCAATGTTTCAGAGTCCGACCTGCGAGTAATCGGTATGGTTCTGGGAATCGCGTCCGCTGTGACAATCCTGCTATCCGGTGTCATCTGGTCACGAATGCGGGCCCCCGTACAAACGTATGATTTCGGACAGATGACAGTAGGCTTCACTTTCTTCGGCCTTTCTTGGGTCCCCACTGTCATGACGATGTATTTCCCTTCCATCATCTGGAGCATGTCGTTCATCCTTCGATCTGTGGGGCTATGCGTCCTGAACATAGCAGTCATGTCGCCCTTTCTGGTCAAGGCAGGGATGAAGCGACTGCGAGCGTACGAGTTTGTGTTGATGGTCCTACTACTAGCACTGATTCCTGTGTTCGTCACCGTAGTAGCGGAGCGCTTCATGCTGGGCTTCTACTATGCAGGCAAGGACACCTACTATGTGACGCATATTGGCACGGCCATAATGTCTGCTGTCATGGCGTTCTTGGTGGTGGCCTACAACCAAGAAAGACCTGCCATAAACAGGTATCCTCTGATCTGGCTCTATCTTGGGTGGTCAGTGATTCAGATCTTCCTTGTCGTGAATGCAGCCCTGAGCCTGGAGCAGCCCTTCCATGAATCGCTGGTTCCATACATGATCGGAAGCTTCCTCTTTCTCGTCATGTTGCCACTTGCAGTGAGATGGACAAGAAGCCCCCCGCGTCCAGGAATGACTCACATTCGATTGCAGTCAGTCGTTGTTGGGACGCTTGCAGTCTTCTTGACCATTCCACTGGGCATGGGTATTCAGGACGTTCTCGTATCTACAATCCCGGTTCTTGAAGACAGCCCTCTAGATCGCTCTTTCATGATCAGCGTGAATCTGCTAGTCGTATTCGCTGTTGTCTATCTGGCCCTGGTGCTTGTCGAGAACGCACGAGGACGCATCTCCGTTGATGTTTTGTCGGTCGCGATCATGTCAGTATGGATTGTGCCGATGATCCTCAAGGGCAACTATACCGACTGGACGGCGGCCTGGTGGAGCGCAGAGATGTTCCTGCTTCTCGCTCTATTGTTCGGACCGGCTGTCCTAGGGTTCATGTATGTCAAAGAGCTTGTCAGAGCGGAGTCATCTCAACGGAGGGCAACATTGTTCGCCGACCTGCTTGTTCACGACATATCCAACTTCCATCAAGCGATACTCGTATGCCTCAATCTCTTGGAGATGGAGGATCTGCCAACTGGGCTCATAGACCAAACCCTGCACGATGCGAGCTCGGAAATCATGCGGGCTGATCATCTGATAAGGAATGTCAGGCGGCTGGGCATGGTGGACAAAGTCACCGAAGAATCCCTAGTTCCAGTCGACGTGGTCCAGTTGGTTCAAGAAGCGTTTCAGACTGCAGCAAGAAGCACTGCGGCAGACGGTTTCAGCTTCAACATCAACAAGAGAATCGGGGAGTGCTTTGTGGTCGCAAACACTCTGCTCGGAGATGTGTTTCTGAACCTCTTCCATAACTCAGTGGAGTACGCAACAGATGACAAGGCCATTGAGATAGCTATTAGCCCGCTAGTAAAGGACGGTCGCGATTATTGGGAGATTCGGGTGGCCGACCACAGTCCTGGAATCGAGCCTGACCGTAGGGCCAAGCTCTTCGAGAGATACATGGATGGTGCTCACGGCACGGGTCTCGGACTGTGGGTGGTCAAGGCCCTTGTGGACGCCTTCAGGGGCACTGTGTCCGTTGAAGACCGGGTCAAAGGAAACTATACGAAGGGTATTGTATTCGTTGTTACTCTTGCTGCAGCCAAACGAGCTTCGTCAGACTCCTCAAGCAATCCTTGAACGACAAAACGCGCTCCATTTGATAACCCTTATCCGGCTGCCCTTTCTGAAGACCAGGTTGCACACGGGGTCTATCTACGTTGAACTACCATTTGGTCCTCACAAGGCAATGCAACCTCGACTGCGTCTACTGTCGTGGAGGAGAGAAGCATGGGCCTTCCGCAGAGGTCATTTATTCCTTGGATGACCTTGCCGCGTTTCTAGATCGGGACCCTGACGTCGAGCTGATGTTCTATGGAGGTGAACCAACCCTACGAGTACCTCTGATGATACGGATCATGGACCGGTTCCCTCATGCTCGATTCATGCTTCAGACAAACGCCCTTCTCCTCAATAGGATTCCCAGAGAGTACATCAAGCGGTTTCACTCAATACTGGTTTCGATAGACGGCCCAAGACAGACAACCGACACCTATAGGTCGCGCGGAGTGTACGACCGTGTTGTGGCCAATGTCCGCTGGCTAAGAGAAGTCCACTTCCCGGGAGATATCGTGGCCCGCATGGCGGTTTCACAGCAGAGTGACATCTACCGAGACGTACGCCATCTTCTTGACATGGAGAATCCGAAGTTCGACCATGTTCATTGGCAAATGAATGTGGTATGGGATGCAGAAGGCAACTGGACGGACTTCGATGGCTGGGTCAAAGACTCATACAACCCTGGCATAACCAGACTTGTGAACGATTGGGTGCGGGCGATGGAGGATGAAACCGTCGAGGGAATCGTACCCTTTCTGCCAATAACGCACACTCTTCTGACCGGAAGGCCCTCGCGGCTCAGGTGTGGATCGGGGATTGACACATTCGTGATTCATGTTGATGGCTCAATTGGTGTCTGCCCGATATCACCCGACTGGCCATTCTCGATAGTCGGTGACATACGGACAACGGAGCCGAGGCTGCTTGTGGACGTCATGAGCGTGGATGAACCGTGTCCATCATGCACGGACTTCGCCGTCTGCGGCGGGAGATGTCTGTTTGCAAACAAAGAGAGGCTCTGGGGGGAAGAAGGCTTTCAGAAGGTCTGTGGCACTGTCAAACACTTGATCGGCCGCCTCCGTGCAACGTTACCACGCATAAGAGAACTGATCGAAAGTGGGGTCATATCCGTCGAAGACTTCAACTACCCCCAGTTCAACAACGGCTGTGAAATCATCCCTTAGAGATCTTCCTCTTCCTCTGATTCGGGGGCTTCGCAGAGATCCTTCTGCATGAAAATGGTCTCTTGACCTGCGTGTCGGACTCGCTTCATCTGCTTGTAGCCAATGCCTTCGTAGAACTTCGTCTGTGTGTCTGTCGCACCTGACACCTCAAGCTGGACACACTTTGCTCCCATATGTGTCAACAGGTTCTCGCCGTACTCAACCAGAAACGTGCCTATGCGGCGGTTCCTGAACTTCTCACGAACAGCAACTCGGCTTATCGTCCCCACCTGACCCTGGAGCTGAACTCTCATCGTGCCCACGATAGCATCGCCAATCAGAGCAACATACACATTCCCCATCTGAATGTATCGTGATATCTTGTCCAAGCCCTCTTGAAGCACAGCGGGGTTTCCTCCCAGCTGCTTCTTCACGCCCCCGTAAGCTTCTTGCACAATGGACCTTACGATTGTGGTTTCGCCGAGATCTGCACGACGAATCGAAATTTCAGCATAGTTGTATACCACACAGACCACCGCTCACGCGACGTTAACAAATAGATAGCCCAATCAGACATAAAGTATTTGGACATGGAACAGCCAAAGGACCTTTGCAAGCCTTAGAGTTGGGCTGGAACAGAAGAAGGCCGAGGGCAGAGGCGGCCTGAGGAGTGTTACAGCATATCAGGACAGAAGTGCCGATGAAGACGAGTGACATCTTGATACGGAGGAAGGACCGTACAGACAACGATTGGATATCCAATCTCCTCACGAGCGAATGGACATCTGTGCAGATAGTCACACATGGGAAGAGCTACGACGCTACTAGACTCCCCGCGTTCTTGGCAATCGTCAATGGCAGCAGAGCTGGTTTCGTTACTTATTGCGTGCAGCAGAGAGAGTGCCAGATAGTGAGCCTGAATAGTCTGGTCGAAAAGATAGGCATTGGCAAAGCCCTTCTCGCTGCGGTGGAACGTGAGGCTTCCTCCTTGGGGTGCAAGAGGCTATGGCTAATAACAACAAATGACAACACTGACGCGTTGCGTTTCTACCAGAAGAGGGGCTTCAGGATCGCAGCCCTGCACCTGGGGGCTATTCGGAAGTCGAGAAGACTCAAACCCGAGATACCTATGAAAGGATTCGCCGATATCCCGATCCTCGACGAGATCGAACTGGAAAAGCTCTTGGGAAGCCAACAATCGCGAAACCCTCAGTAGAGCTTTGCGAGTAGCAGTTTACTTTAATACACTCTGTGCGCTGATTGGGAGTAGTCTGGAGGACACAGCATGCCACGCAAGAAGAAGGAGGAAATATCCGAGTCTCAGAAGCTCACCCCGAGAGACAAGAAGGAGATTCAAGAGGGTGCCTGCGTAAACTGTGGAGTGGCAACCTTCCTCTTCGTTGTTGCCGTGATGACTGCGATGCTTCTCTGAACAGGATAGCATGTTTGACGGCCACTGTTTTTCCGGCGCGATGTACAGGCGTCACAGTTGGCTTCAGACATCTACTCCCCGAGTTTCAGGTCGTCTGCGATGTTGCATGTCAGGCTTCTCTGAGTGACCAGGTACGCCGACATTAGAGAGAACAGAAAGGCCACAGCGATTGTTCCTGCAAGAAGCTGGACTGGGAGTACTATGGTCATCGGAAGCCCCTTCCATGAAACGGAGGCTACTCCGCCGAGATAGCTTAGCGGCACATTCAGCATAAGCACCGTAACAACAAGCCCAATGATACAGCCGACGGCAAGTCCCATTGCCATGCCAACCAGAGTATCTATGAGCATAGAGATCTCAATCGCTTTCTGATTTGTACCGAGCGCTCCGAGAAGGGAGAAGTGTCTTCGCATGTTCCTTGCCTTTGCTGTCACAACAAGACAAGTCCCCGCAGCCAGATACAGGAAAGAGAACAGTAGGTTAAGCGCATATGTCCCATTCACCGACTGGCCAGTCCGTGACCGCAGTACTTCTTGTACATCCTTGTAGGGGACTGAATGCGCCTAATGCTGTCAGGACTGATCGAGTAGATGTCCTGCATGACGGCAGCACAGTCTGCCCCCGGCTGTAGCCGAACATAAACCCTGCTGAGCCTTTGTGGAGTTCAGGCACGAATGTATGTAGCTAAGGCTAATGACTACGAAGTCGTTAGCACCTGATTCGCCAGGGTAGTAGGTCTGCGCTTGTTCAGCCCCTTCTGAGCCTCTTCACTGCGCCTGTCCGGCGTTGGTCAGTCGTCTGTGTCCTGTTGCATCAGGGACCTGTGAGTCTGTTATCACGGGAACCTTGCTAGATCCGAGTCCGAATACGGCTTCGCCTTCACGCCCTGCACTGTCTGATAGTTGTTTTGGTTCACGAGGCCTGTGAGGAGCGCCGCATGGAAACCCCCGCCCCAAACCTCGCATTGGGGGCTGTCGTCCGTGCGGCGGTCAAGGCGTGCCCTACTTCTTTTTCTCTTCGTCCTCTTCTTCCTCGCCAAGCCGCTTGCCAGGCTTGAACCTCTTTGAGCTGTCAACGGAAAGTCTGCTCGGCGGAGGAGTAGACAGGTCATGTCCTGCCTTGCCCTTCTTTATGCCCTCTGCTCTCTCGCTCGGCCACGCCTCACCGGGCGCTGGCACGCGTTCAGCTATATCTTTGTCCAGCTTTCCTGGCTCCACAGTCACTCCAGATTCCTTGACTTTCTCGACTATCCTCTCCACCCTTTGCCTTCTCAGGTAGAACAGTGACGAGAAGATCGCTCCTAGCGGGAATGCAGTGAGCTTTGCGATGTCCTTGAAGAGGTAGGTCCCTGCAGCATTCGATACCCAATCGTTGTTGAACCATTGTCCAATGATAGAGCCGGGTGTAGCCGAGATGACAATTATGCTGTCAACGAAGAAGAAACCGCTCGCCAAGAAGAATGCCAGAAGTGGACCCAAGTCCCGGAGTCTGGCACGTGACTCCTCGACCGACTCAGTGACCGTTCTCCCGATTCCGCTCATTGCGTAGGCAAGGAAGAATAGTGAAATCCCAATGTCTGCAGCGTTCATTTGCGGCGGGCCCTCCCTCCGCATCACATTGACTAGGAAATATCCCGCGTAGAGAGAGATGAAAACGGTCAGTAGTGCCACATTCAACGCTGCACCTCTGGCGGCATAGCGGAAGAATGTGAGCAACGACACCAGGGCAAACAGCCCCATCATGAGGTAGGCCACAATCAGGCCCTGATAGTTATTGGCCAAGTTGGTCAGGGCGTTCGGAAAGATACCAACGATAGTAGTGCCAATCCCCATGAAGTCATTGGGAATCAACCATAGAGCCGCTAGAGCTTCGCCCGCGATCAGTCCGATACCAATCAGCAGGATGATGAAGCTGCCAAGCCCAATGGCCACGCCACCCTTTTTAGGCTCAGCAATCGTTGCCATCCTCAGACTCGTCCTGGCAGAGAGATACGCTTGAAATGCTATCCAGCCCAGCCAACCAAAGACCGCGAAGAAGTACAGTGCCGTACGTCCGAGGCCTATCGATATGAACACAGCAATAGCAAAGGATACAGCCATCCAGGAGAGACCCTTCATTTCAGTTATACGACCTCGACCTCTGCTCGTCACCCATAGTCTGTCGAGCTTCAGAAGTGCAAGCAGAGTTCCCACTCCGAAGTAGATGGCACCAGTTGCACCTACGTAGACGAAGAAGTTCACGAGTGGTTCCTCAAGTGGAGTACCGACAGAATTAGTGATTATGTATGAAAGAAAAAGCGCTAGGAATGTCGTAGCCACAAACACTGTTAGGTATGCGACATATCTTCGGGTTTTGAAGAAGACTTTCAGACCATCGAACAAGGGTATTGGCATTTAGGCAGCCTCCATTGGTTTCAACACAACACATCAGGTAAAAACCTTTTAGTGTCGGTTTGGCTGGGTTAAAATCCTTCCGTGTGAAAAGAACAGATGATGCATCCGTTCTACAGGTCAATCCTCGAGGAGCACTATGGGGCCAAGGCCAAGGCGACCATCTCATTTGTGGCAAGCTTCTACAGGACACTGCCGCCTCCAGAGCAATTGACGAACGAATACGTGAGAGAGAGGTTGAAGGGCCATGCAGCACAGACCCAGTGGTGCTACCTCTCTTTCTTGCGTCCGGTGGAGGCCCAGCTCTCACGGTCGATCCTCAAGGGCCTCAAGCCACCTAAGCCGGCTAAGATCACAGTCAGTCGAGCCGACCTGTACACGAAGGAGGAGCTCACGTCGGTACTCTCAGCCTGCACGGAGACAAGGGACAGGGCCATGATGGCCGTCCTGTACGAGAGCGGCTTTCGTCTTATTGAAGTCACCAGGATGAACGTGGAGAACGTCCAGCCGGAGAAGGCCCTCTGGTGGTTGACCGTGCTGGGGAAGGGAAACAAGGAGAGGACGGTGCCACTGATCCACTCCGTAGCTGCTCTGGAGGACTGGATGAACGTGCACCCGCTGAAGAGGGGTGCACTGTTCACGACGCTGAATGCACCATTCAGTCGACTCAGAGAGGCTGGTCTTGAACAGAGGGTCGGACTCATAATTCAGCGAGCAGGAGTACGCAGGAGATTCAGGCCGGTCCACCTGTTCCGACACACCCGGCTCACGGAGCTCGCGTCCATGGGGATGAGCGAGAGCGAGCTATGCCTGTTCGCGGGTTGGGATTTGGGTTCTCCAATGACAAAGACCTACATCCACCTGAGTGGAAGAGATCTCAAGAGGGGATTCTCTAGGATCATGGGCATCAAGGAGGAGGAGCCAGAGACGAAGCTCAATCTGGAGAGCGTGAAGTGCCCCAGATGTGGGACGTCTAACTCTCCTGTGGCATCGTTTTGCTCTCACTGCTCGCTTGTACTTGACCAAGACCTTGCGCTTCGGATGACGCCTGGTATCGGCGCTTCAGGGCAAGAAAGTCTTCGGGACTTAGTGCGAGAAGTGCTTCGCGAAGAGCTAGCCGGATTAGATCGCGAATCGTAGTGCTCACGCTCTCACCTCCAATAGGGGCTTCCAGAAGCTATTGACAGTCTGGCGAATGCTCTCTGCGCAATGTCCGGTCACACTGGCAATGTCCTCTTGCGTGATGTGAAGACGGGCCTCCTTTGCCGCCACATATATCGCACCCGCCACGAGGATAGTCAACCGGCGACCTGATGTGGCAGGTCGTAGCTCAAGGATCTGTAATACGCGCCGTGTCATCTGTGCCTGAACGGAGGACTCGAGTCCCAGACGTGTGACGTAGCTTGTGACAAAGGAACGTGGGTCCCGTAGCACCGGGCCCCATCGTCGGATTATGGCGAGCCGTGCCTCGGTCATCAGCGAACCGGCAATGGGAAACTCTAGCTCTAGAGCGCAGATGATGTCCTGCGTGGTGAAAGGCAGACTGTGTTCAACGACAGCGCGATGGATCGAAGCGACGAGCAATGCTGTACAGGGACCTTTCCGGGACCGGTCCAAGGCAGAATAGATGGCGCATGCACGTTCTACAGTCTGGTGAGGAATCTGCAGTCGATTGCAGACTTGGGAGATCTCTTCTATATGTCGAACCAGTGTGAACTCCTGATTGCTGAATATGTTGGAATAGCGCGGACGTCGTGAGCTGGCCGACGGGACTGGATACTGTGGCTGCTTCAGAGGGCGTGTGTGGAATGTCGTACCATTGGACACATAATCACGCTCACTCACCATGCCGCAGGACGGACAGACAACGAACCCATTGGTTGAAACACATGCTGAGCCGCACTCAGCACAGTGCGAGAACGACTCGTACTCGATTGTGGTCGTCATTTGTGGACCTCCGGAGAGTTCAACCGTACAATGCTGAGCCATGCTGCAGACGGATGCTCCATGATGATGTCCGCGCGTCTGCTGAGGCGCCGGACGAGAGTGCGGATGGTGACGCTCGCATCGCCCAAGCTCTCGAGTGTCAGTCGGTCACCCTCAGCTAGGACTAAGCCCATCTTCTCCCTGAAGGCTGTGGAACTGAGAGCGAAACGGAGGCATGCCTTTACGAGCTCGCTCCTGTTCATCCCAAGATCATGAGAGAGCGATACAAGCAGACTGTTCAGCGAGTCCTCGATCCTCGTATTGACCATGACCATGTGCTCAGCCGTGCTCAGATATGCCACCTCCTGATCTGCTCCAAGGGCGTACCATTCTTCAACAGCCACCAGAAGGTGAGGCTCATCACTGCAGGACGACGGCGAGCATAGGCCGTCGATACGAGGTCCCAATGCATCCACAGGTAGTGAGGTGCTCTAGAGTGGGTCTTCGGGCGGAGCTCGACGATCAGGCACTTCCTGAATACGTGAGAGCCATTGCACGAGAGCGAGTCCATCGACTGAATCTCGGTCGATGAGACCTTGGCGACACCCATCCTCCCGCCACTATGTACTCCGAGCACGGACTTGCACTCGGCAAGAAACCTCACGCCATTCAGGAGGAAGCTGAGATCAGGAGAACCGTGCGGGGTCGTACTGAGTCGGACGTCCTCAGCGCCCATCGCGACGACTCGTGCTGCGATCCTCTTCTCAGCATCATGACCTATGTCGTGGTTCTTGATGTGACTCATGACACGACCTCCTCTAGGTAGCCAGCGTTCTCCAGTCGGGATTCGAGGTCAACGGATGTGAGACTGGAGTTCCAGTTACCAACGAGTACCAGCTGCTTGTCTTCCAACCAATGTCGTTGGCCTTTGAAGAAGCGAAGCGGGACTCCGGGAGCATAGGTGCCTGTGGACAATCCCGATTCTGCACGACCGAGATACTGCCACTCGTGATGTCCCTGGCGTGCATAGCCACGTCTGTAGGTCACGCGATAGCCATATGGACCGTGTCCGTTGATAAATTTCACAACGACAACACCCTCGCGGACCAGTCCCTCCTCGTCGAAGACCTGAGCGCGGGCATCTGACTTACCAACGACTGCCATTCACTCGGCACCTCCATTGTTCATGCGGTGGTGAATCCGAGCCAGCACATGTTCCCTCAGACGTGTGATGTCGTCCTTGTTGTCACTCCCAAGGTTGCGCCTGAGGAAACTGTCAACAGTGGCGCGAAGTCCCTGCTTGGGACTGTTCTCGACGATCTCCGCTGTGAGAAGGGGTGCCAGAGCCTCGTTCAACTGCTGATAGCCTGACCCTCCGCTGTGGCCAAAAATGGCATTGGCCGTGGGACCCTTCGTTATGAAACGGTTCTGAGCGACTAGGAAGGCGAGCACTTGCATGGACCGAGCCGGAAACCCGTCAACTTGAGAGGTCATGGACTGTAGAGCACGTTGCTCCCACTCTGTCTTCAGCGCCTCAAGTGGAGCAAGAGTGACAGGGCCGCCAAGCGGCATCGCAGCCATGACACGGTTCACCACTTCCTCGACCAGTGAGTCAGTGTCGATTTCGCCATTGCCTGCAGGCCGAGAGCCGACGAACTCCATGAATGCAGAACGGAACCGGGTGATCCTCTGCATCTCGTCCTCGAAGCCCTTCAGCCGCTGCTGGAGCCGGTCAATCACGAGGTCCTTGTCGGCAAGCTCTGACTTGAACTGGGTCTCAAGTAGCCTGATCTTCTCCTGGACCTTCTCCCTGTCGACCGTGTCACCTGGGGCCGCAGCTCCCTTCCGGACCATCTTCTTGCTGATGAAGTCGAGAGTCTCAAAACGCTCCCGAAGTCGGTCCATCTGCTCCTTCAGTGACTCGTTGCGAGTCTGCAATGCCTTGTTCTCGGTCACAAGACTCTGCTCTCGCTCCTGCTTGCTCTCAGTGCCCGCAATGGCAGCCCTGATCCGTTCTGCGATATCACCAATCTCGATCTCGACGGTCTTCGAGAATGATGTGCTGGCGTCGGGAGTCGCACCTGCATCGACAGTCTCTCTTTTCGCTACCTGTACGATGCGAGAGGAACCCTCCAGTGAAACTACGAACTGACCACTGCTCAATGCGCGGACCTGTCTGAAATCGACAGCGTCACTCACGAACTCCTTGATGGCATCCCAGTCCTGCTTGATCTCGACCTTGCCAAACAGGCGAAGATTGGCCTGCGATATCGGAGTCTTGCTGATCAGCGCAGGCCGCTGCGTCGAGAGGCCCAAATGGATGCCGAACTTACGCCCACCTGTGGCGAGTTCCTCAACGAGCTCGATACGTGAGACCGAGTCGGTCGACATCCTCTGAGGGGCGAAGTAGTGGGCCTCGTCCATGCCCAGAAAGATGGGCCTACGGATGTCAGACCACTCAGCGTAGAAGTGGCGAATGAACTCCTCCGCGAACTGGTTGAAGCGGGTTTTGGACTTGGCGAAGAACTTCGAGAGGTCCAGGACCATGCTCGAGCCCTGTTTCAACAGGTCGACGTAGATCGGGATGGCTCGCGAGTCGATGGGGACACCATAGCGTTCGGATGCGACGACTATGCCACCATGTTTCGCGAATGACTTGTCAGCGAGGACATGCCCCTCGCCATGGGGATCCAGAAAGACGAACTGCAGGCCGTTCTTGTAGCACTGCTCAAATGTCTTGACGAGAGTATAGCTCTTTCCACTCCCACGCATCCCGCAGACGAACAACACGAGTCCTTGTGTCTTGTAGGGTGACTTGTCGAAGTCTATCTGCAGATCATTCGCGAGATCAAGCTTCATAGTTTTCGCCTCCGGTCTCAGAATCAAATATCGATTGCAGCAGGGGACTCGATGCGCGCTTTCCCTTGCTGCATCCGCGCTGGCCAAACAACTCTCGTGGTTTGCCTCCACGATGACAGTAGTACTCTATGCGTCGTCCAGGACGGGAACTCTTTGGAGTCATCCGAAGGTGTTTCCGCCTGAGGGTGCAGTCTATACACCTTACGAAGTCCGGGTCTGGGATCCTGCTGATGCTCATGCCTCGACCTCCTTCACACTGTACTTCTCGAGCAAGTGTGCGAGAAGCTGGTAGATGACCTCAGTATCGTCTGCACCGGACCATCCACATGCACAGCCCTCGAGGAAACTGAATGCCTGTACGAGGTCGTGTAGAACGTGATAGGGAACGCTGCCGGGCGCGGTGAACCTTCTCTCCACACCGGCCGCATCATAGATTGTGATAGTGCTCATGTTTCAGTCGGTCCTCCTAAACACGTTCAACAGTCGAACCGAGTTGTTCTCCTCACACAATATCGCATGAAGCCCGATCCTCCGGACATGGGCTGTCTTGTACGCGGGAATGAGAATGATGTGGAGGACCGCGATGATGCCGCCCTTCTTGGTGACCCGGGCGGCCTCGTGGAGTATCCTCTTTGGGATTGGTAGGTTTCTGTCGTGAGTGATCCACTGAGATGCGAATCCTCGGTTGTACGGTGGATCAGCAATCACCATGTCGTAAGTCTCATCTGGAATGGGAAGTGCGTCATATGGGGCAATGATGGTTGCTCCTGACTCGGGTCGAATGTCGGTCGTTGTTCCCCAGTCTAGAGAACCTGAGAACATGTGAAGGATTCTCAGTCCGTCGACGGGATAGTGTTTCTTGAAATTGAACCAGAATCGACCGGGATACCGTTGTCGCTGTCCTGTTGCCGGGGGAGGGCCGGTCCTCCACATATCTGTCACCAATTCGTGGGGACTCAACCTTCAGTCCTCCTCCCAGTACCAGATGGAACCCTTCCTGACCCCAGAGGACCATCTCTTCAGGCCAAGTGCCTTGAACAGCAGCACTACTGCCTTCATTGTCATGCCATACTTCTTCGCCAATTTGCCAACATGAAAGAAGGCCATCTGTGGCTCTGCCTTTCCTGGGCGCTCCTTCTTGGACTTGCAGCCATCTTTTCGGTAATCTTGCACGCGACGACAGAAGTAGCCATGTAGGCCATGAACGGACCTCAGGCTATCGACACATCGCCAGCATCCATCATGCGCCGGTCTCGTCACTTCTCAGTCACCTTCGTTTTTGGCTTGGACCAGACGACGACAAGCGCATTCAGCTCCAGCCTGAGCCAGTTCCACGCTAAGGGCTCATGCAGCATAACGCGTTTTCCGAATCTTGCCAGTGCGCGGAACCATGACTCATCGACAGTCTTGAAGGGGTAATGTTTCCTGATCACATGACACTTGGCACCGGGGAGAAACAGTCGAATCATTCCTGGTGTGATGCCATAGACCACATGGCCGCCCATTGGTTCCAACCTGAAGACTGGGAGATACTCGGCCAATCGTTTGGCCTGTTCTTTGAATGGCACTGTCACAAAGGCAGACCCGCCGGGACGGAGGCAGCCCCTAATCTTCGTAAACAAACGAGGCCAGTCGCGAAGACAGATGTGCTCTGCTACCTCGAGCATCAAGACATGGTCATAGCTCTGAGTGCCGGCGCTGAGCTCAAAGAAGTCTATATCGGTGATTGGGAGCTCTGTACACTCAGACCGCAGGACATCAATGCCGACATAACGGTCCTCTTGGACGGCCTGAAGGAAGCGGTCTCTGTGCCTGCTGGCCAGCTGCGCCTCGCCATATCTGGCACCTATCTCCAGGATGGCCCCGGTCAGAAGTTCGCTCGGAATCGCGTTGTAACGCAGTACATCAGCCTCAGTCATCACTCAGCCCTCCTTGCTGACATCAGCTCCTGTATCTTGTCTTGAACTTCTTGCATACAGCTTGAACTCCAGACAGTATCGACGCTTGGAAAGAAGCAGTACTGTCGCCAATGCCACCGTATCTCGCCAAGGACATCATTATGGTGAACTGAAACGACCATCAGAGTCTTCGTCTTTCTGGGCGGCTTCTGTTCCATCTCCACGAATCTGATGTACTTCTCAGTCATCCCGCAATCACCTCACCGTGTTCTTCGAGGAACTTGGTCGACCAACGCTGGGCACCCTCGCGAGTGGAGCTCGTGTGACAGACCACTCCGGTCTTAGTGGAACGAACTCTCCACGTGGAGACAGGGGGCTGTTCATCCACGAGCTCGAACTCGTAGCACTTGACGATCCACTGAGGAGTGACTCCCCGGGCTCGATGCATCTCACAGAAGTCTCTGATGTAGTCCTGACGAGAGTATCCTCCCTCAGCCATCGCATCAGCGTCAGAGATCGCTCCGAGAGGCTCCTCCCATCTGCGGAGCACCTTGACCCTGCAGTGAGAGGGACCGAACAGCGTGGCCCTGATCTGATGAATGGAACCGACCTTTGCTCGCCAGGTCTTACTCACACGGCGGGTCTGTGTCTTCTCGCGCCGCTTGATCTTGGCGATGTGCTCTGGTCGCATGAGGAACACTACTGCCGCCCTCTTGGTCTTGTCCCGCCTGCAGTGTCCTTCAGCCACTGCTGGTAGATCTTGTGGCACTCTGCTGAGACCGGACAGGTCTCACACATCTCAGTCCCTGGCTCATACAGCGTCTCGCCGAAGGCACCACAGTCGCCAGGGTTAGTATCTTCCTTCTCCGTTTCGCGCTCTGTGC
>Ga0315289_10003019_pt1 | contig 25597 bp, 16 predicted proteins | sample YL17G11_40_MG_FD_203452 | JGI IMG/M metagenome (GOLD analysis project Ga0315289, IMG submission 203452) | Sediment microbial communities from Yellowstone Lake, YNP, Wyoming, USA - YL17G11_40 | ecosystem: Environmental > Aquatic > Freshwater > Lake > Sediment | place: USA: Wyoming | collected...
ATATTGAAGGGGTATTATGGGGAAACCATATAAGACGCAGGAACGCCGTCATATTGGCCATAAACCATTGAAGGCAGAGAAATTAGATAAGATTTACGTTGGAGTATTATCTGGAAGCGAATCCAGAAAGTGGGTTTATGTGGAAACCATATAATCAGTAGTTAGGCGTAAGTTATCATTTGAGTATATTCAAACGAGGTACTGAAAATCAATGAGAGCACAGCTTGACATATTCAAGACAGAAGAACAAGCCGACAGCTACTCTGCTGAAAGCTATACTGGAATTTATGGAATGCACAAATATTGGTCTAAAAAGCCATACAATGTCATTAGAACTTTTATTCAAAAGTATTGCGGCAAAGACGGAGTTGTTATTGACCCGTTTTGCGGTTCAGGAATTGCCGTAATTGAAGCCGTAATCACAGGCAGAAAAGGAATTGGATTTGATATAAATCCCTCTGCTATTTTTATTACAAAACAAGTGCTTACAAAAGTATCTTCATCAAAACTTTATGAGAACTTCAAACAGATTGAATCAAAAATTAAGGAAAAAATAAACTCTTTCTATCGGGTAAAGAGAAATGGCAATACTTATCAAGGCACCCATTTTATATGGGAGAACAATCAAATAACAGAAGTTTGGTATCAAAATGGTTCAAGAAAAAAAAATATAGACAATCCAACAGACGAAGATATAGAGCTTGCCAATTCCTTTACATACGAAGGCATTGAAAATTATTACCCGACTGAAAGATTTTTTCACAACCCAAGAATTAATGCGTATGGCAACCAACACATTTATAATCTTTTTACACCACGAAACCTTAAAGCACTTGCTTTATTGATGAATGAGATTGAGGATGTTGAGGACAAGTCCATTAAAGACATTCTTAAATTCTGTTTCACCTCATCCGTTGGACAGGCAAGCAAGATGGTTTTTGTGGTTAAAAAAAGAGGCAAAATGAGTGGTACTGTTGAAAGTGAAAAAAAAGAAGTGGGCAGTTGGGTCATTGGTTATTGGACACCAAAAGAAAATTTTGAAATCAATGCTTGGAATTGCTTTGAGAACAAGTTCTCAAAAATCCTAAAAGCCAAAAGGGTGCAAGAAAAAGCACCCTACTCAGTCAGAGAAACAGACAACTTTGAGGAACTTGTTTGTTCTGACTTTAACTTAATGTTATTAAATCAGCCCGCACAAATTGGATTGAAAAATGTCCCTGACAATTCAATTGATTATGTCATAACCGACCCGCCTCACGGCAACAGGATTCCTTACCTTGAATTGAGCATGCTTTGGAACAGTTGGCTAAGAGAATCAGCGGATTTTGAAAATGAAATAATTATTAGCGAAGCCAAGGAACGTAATAAGGACATAAACGATTACAACAGATTATTAAATCAGGTATTTGAAGAAATCCAGAGAGTGTTAAAACCAGAGAGACATTTTTCTCTTATGTTCAATTCACTCGACGATAAAACATGGATAAACTTAATTTCTAAACTTTATTCGCTTGAGTTTGAGTTGGTGAAAGTAGAAACTCTTGAATATTCTGCTAACTCAGTTGTTCAGGACACAAGAAAAGTTGGATTAAAGACAGATTTCATTATCACATTTGTAAAGCAACCCCACATAAACAAGCCTGATTTAAACATTCTTGCATTAGAAAGAGACCATCAGGAAATAAAAAATTCTATCAGTTTGCTTTTTAACTCCGAGAATAACCAAGGATTTGAAACATATCAGATATTGAACCACTTATTTAGACACTTTCTGCATCAAAACAAGTTTTTTAAAGTGTCGGAGGTTTTAAACTTGCTTTCCGAAAATTACAGTTACAGACAAAACAAGTGGAAACAGAAGTAAAATTTATGCGACAAATATTCAGAACTCTCAATAAAGCTTATCAGGATAACGTATTTGAAACAATTTTAAATCACCAATACGGAAATTATTTTCTTAAACTTCGTTCACTTTCAAGGGCTGAAATATTAAGGGCGTTGGCAGAAACAGCAGACATAAACATTGAAAATGTTCAGGGTCGTCAATTATTTGAACATCTCTTTTGCCAAGACATACCACAAGCCATTATTGACAGTTTTATCAGACAAGTATATCAGCAGGAAAGAGCAGAAAGAACTATAAACGAAGAAAATCTTTATACCCAACTCTATCGTTTGCAAGTCTTTGATTGGGGAGGTTTCTATCAAAATGCGGTTGAACAAACTATCGTGAACAACTACATAAAGAAAATACAGGACTACAATCAGCTACTAACCAGCATTGAAAATGATTTGAATCCCCGATTAAGAGGTTACATTCTTTGTTCTTGGTATAATCACTGGACTTCGATTTTAATTGAAGATATGTTCAAAGACCATCCTGATGTTCTACCAGCAGTTGGTCTTATAAAGAAAGTAGACTTCTTCTGGCACGACTTCCCCTTTGACCTGAAAGTAACATACTTTCCCGACGGGTTTATGAAGGGGAAAAGACAACAACTTGGTTTGAGACCAGAACTAACAGAACTAAAAACATTCGCAAGGCAAAATCAAATAAGCTTCGACAGAAACACAACTGATGATGAGGTGTTTAAAGAATTATTGACACGAATCACGGAACATCCAAGTCAAGAAGCACAGACATTTGTTCAAAACTTCTATCAGACAAGAAGAAATATCATTAATCAAACTATTCAAAATCCGAATGAGCTAATAGTTTGGTTCTACGAAAATCAGGGGACAAGAAGATTTGATGCTGCTAATAGATTTTTTGTAGTTCTAATTGACCCCAATAATCTTGAAGAAAGTTGGAAACTAAAAAGAAATAGAGATATTTTAAGCAATGGCATCAACAACTTCCTCAATCAGAACAGAAATGTTGACTTCAACCAATATCGCATAAATTTTAATTGGGATGGTGCAAATTATCAAAGCTATGCAACTTGCTTGTTTCTTATAAGACAATAATAGACAATCCATGGACAGAATAATTCTTAGCACAACAAATCACTCCAGCGGACGGCTAACAGCCGCCGCTGATCCGTGACGTTAGCCACTGGAGGAATCATCAACATGAGCCCGGAAATTACAACCGAGCTGAAGATCCCCGACCTTTGGTTCGACTTTTATGCCCGTTTTCTCCCCGGGACACTGTTTGTATCGGCTGTGTACCTTCTTTACCCTGGGCACGCAACTATCCCATCCGGCTGGTTGATTGCTATCCTTGCCCTAGCAGGCTACTGCATTGGCTTACTTGTTCAGCCGATTTCCTCGGAAGTCGTTGGTCTTCTTCACGGCGTCATATCCATGGCAGCGACCGGTGATTGGGATTTTGTGCGCAAGCAGAAGCATCTCGATCCTCTCCGTATCCTCAGTAAGATGCACGGCGAAACCACCTTCTTCGTCCAGTGCTTTGTTCTATCAATCATGTTGCTCATTTTGCAGAAGATGTCTTCGTTCCATCTTGAAAGTACGCCTAAGACAATAAATGCCACTGTGCTTTTTCTCATATTTGCTATCGTAATGGCGGCGGATTTTGCATGGCGTCGCGTGAGAAGAGCTAAGTCACTGAAGAAAATTGCAGAAGTTTTGTAGGTCAAGCATGGCGTAGCCTGCTTGACAAATCCTCTTCACCCCTACGCGAACACAACATATATTACCTCCCCGGGAACAACAAAGAAGGGCATAGTAAAACACAATTTCCACATTAAATACGAAAAACCATAATTCTTGGTGGCTTATTTCCTACCTCCACGCCAGGAAAGCAAAATTGCTATAACTTCGATGGTGAAAGGGATAGGGTGCCGGTTAGTGGGAGAGGTTGTTGTTCCCTCTCCCCACCAGGGGTGTGTCAGAATTTCGGTTTTTGTAGCCGCCCCGCTTAGCGGGGCGAAATCCCGTGCCCGCCAGGCTCGTCCCGCAAAGTGCGGAACGCATCCCCTGACCTGGCAAGAGGTCATAAACTTTGTTCACGGTGAGCATCGTCGAACCATTCATACCGAACATAACGAATATAAAAATTATGAAAACAATGTTCAGAAAGTTCAGAATGTTCAGAAACTTCAGTTTATGGTGAGCAACTTGTCCTGAGAGAAGTCGAAGGAGGTCGAACCATCTATGGTGAGTATATGCGTTTCTCAGAAAAAAAATTGCAAACAGCAAACCCACGAAAGGCACGAAAGCCACGAAACACACATGGTCACTTTTCCTATTCCTTTGTGTTGTTTCAACTTAAGAAAAAGAATAAATGACTGAAGAGCTTTTTCAAAAAACACAAGAAAGGCAAGAAATACAAGAAACGCAACCTGTCAATCCCAGCGTTGGTCGGGGGTTCCTTTCAGGGTGAATCCCTTCCTTCTCCCGCCAAAGGCGGGATCAGGACGAGGTCAGGATGAACCCTCACCCTTGACCTCTTTTAGGAGCGGGGTGGGGGCACACCGCTCCAACAAAGCTGAAAAGAGTATGAGAGAGTAGCATAGTCGTTTGGAATAAATAGAAAGACCTGGGAGGCTTTTGGAAGGTATACAAGGAAGGCTTCCTGCGGGCTTTTCTTTTAACCCGCTTTTCGGCTGGTTTCAGGGGTTGTTAAACTGGAGAATTATAGGTCTGGAAAGTATATCCTGTTACTGCATCCTCTAAAAAGTTACCTTCTTCATAGTAGGGATACCAGATGATTTTCCCATTCTCAAATACTATGTCTTTCCATTCTGCAAAGATGAGGTTTATTTTTGAAAAGACAAGGTTTATCCATAGAATCTCTGCTATCTTTTGGGCATCTTCCTCAGACCTGACTGCGCCCACGAGCTTGGCATTTTGCCAAACTTCTTTTTCCAAATCCGGTTGAGTCCGGGTAAGAGCTAAGCTGAGTGAGGGAATCTTACTTAAGTTATTTATCTTGAAGGCGGGGATGTAAAATAGAAACGGTCTGGACTTGTTTTTGACTTTGAACCACCCTATCTCAGAGGGGAAAAGCTCGACTAAGTTTTCAATCAAAAATGTTTTCTCTTTCTCGGGTCTGGTCTCAAAAACCCAGAAGGGGTAGTAGCCAACAGGTTTTGGTGGATTAGTGGTCTGGTTTTGTTTGGCTTTGGCTATCTCCCCCTTGATCGGTAAGTAAGTGTTTTCAGATATTTTCCATATCCTTTCGCAATTGTCACAGGGGAAAACCAAATGAAAAGGGGTAACCGGCAAATCCCAACCGCAGTTGGGACAGCGATGGGGAATGATTCTAGGTGGAGATAATTCTTGAGCCTCTCCGCTTTTATTTTGCTTCAGCTCAAAATAACCTGGACTCTGCTTTAGGGTTCTTCCCGTTATCCCATCGATTATCTGGTAATGCCTGCCTTCACCCGAACTGAAATTTACTACCCACAAAGGAAAGTATATCAGGGATAAAGTCTCGCCTAATGGTTTCACAACTAACTCTTCTCCGGATGATTTTTTGTTCTCGATAAAGAGCTGAAGTGATTGCAAAGCTCTATCTTTAGCAGAAGAAGAGTTCAGTTCTAAATTAAAGACTTCCCCCTCCTTCAACAGACTCCTATCGGTCAAAAACCTTAGCTTTAGCCATTCTGGTCTCATTCCCAGAGTGGTTAAGGCTAAATCATTAGAGATATGTGCGGGAAAATTTATGTCCCAATCCTTGGTCAAAATCTCCGCCTCTTTGCCTTCTTCCGGTGGCACTAAAAAGGATTGGACTAAGACCGCATAGAAGACCTCGGAGGTGAATCTCCAGTAGGGTAGGTAATAGAGCTTTATCTCATCTATCCTCCTGGATAGACTTTCCCCTCCTTCTTTCCGGAACCTGTCGACCAGAAAAGGAATTTGTCTTTTGTTTGACTTCGGCTGAAGATAGTAGCTTAGAATGCTATTGGGGGATTGGAAAAGAAGAGGAAGGTTACAGAAGGGGCATCGGGATACATTCGCCCCTTCTGTGAACTCAAAGGGGGCTCCGCAAGAGGGGCAGGTAGCTGATACTTTTAACGTTTGCATGGCTTAGTCTAGTTTTTCTCCGCAATTGAGGCAGAATTTTGTTCCAGAAGGAAGGATGGTGTTGCATTTCTTGCATTTTGTCTTTTCCGCCAAGTTAAGACCACATACCATGCAGAAGTTTGCTTCAGCCGGCAGGTCTTTTCCGCACTTCGGGCAGCGATTGATCACTATCAACTGGTGTCCGCATTTGTAACAGAATCTGGAGTGCTCCGGGGTTTCGGCTCCACACTTGGGGCAGGTGACTGTGGGCAAGGAATCATCTTTTAAGTCCTTCTGGTCTGGTGATAAGGCTTTGGAGAGGAGGCTTGGAACCAAAACCCCTACTCCCACTCCAGCACCCATACCTACTCCAGCTTGGGTGAAACTTCCTGAGCCGGATTGCCCCAGAGCCTTAGCCATCTCGAATTTTAGAAATTTGTCCAGATCACCCACGGCTTTCATTCCCGATTTCTCATCTATCATCTTTTGAACCTCGTCTGGGGGCGTGATGGAGGAGATGTAGAAATCAAGGAGCTCCATACCGTATCTGTCAAACTCGTTTGCCAGCTTAATCCTTGCTTCTTGGGCTAACTGCTGGTATCTTTTAGGTAGTTCGAAAATGGTGTCCAGCTTCTCTCCGAAAAGGTCGTTGACCCGGGAAAGGATCACCTGTCTTAGATAATCTTCTATCTGTTCGGTGGTGTAAATATTCTCCCTTCCTACCACGGTGTTCAGAAAAAGCAGGGGTTCAACGATTTTGAAAGTGTAGGCTCCAAAGGCGCGCAGTCGGATAACCCCGAGTTCGGTGTCCCGGAACACCACCGGGTCTTTGGTTCCCCACCTCAGGCTGGTAAAGACTTTATGGTTTACGAAATAGACTTCTGCTCTGAAGGGGGATTTGAATCCCCAGGGGAGAGAAAGGATTTTTGTCAGTATGGGGAGGTTCAGCGTGGTCAGAGTATGCCTGCCGGTTCCCAAAACGTCGCAAGCTTTGCCATTGCTGAAGAAAACCGCTGATTGGCTATCCCGAACAATGCACTGGGCGCCTAATTTGATGTCGGCTGAGCCTTGTTCTGGAATCCTGTGGATCATCTCGTTTTCCCCGGGATTCATCCACTCAATTACTTCTAAAAATAAAGACATTTTGCCTCCCTTTTTGCAGGTTATAATTCTTTAGTTTTTGATTTTATCGGCACTTGAAACGTTTACCTTAAGCATGTTCGGGGAGAGTAAAAAACGAAGTAACTGCACCTCAAATCATAATTTTGAACGCTCCAATCTTATGGCACAGTATGTTAAATAAGCATTACCACGAGACTCGAACTCGCACCATTTTTGGACTTTTCCGAAATTCATTTTTCCACACGGGTTTAGCCCTGCCCGTTTGGGCAGTCAGAGGGTGGGGCTTTCCCACCTGTGGCGGGACCTGAGTAAGGCATGACTAGCCCCGCAAAAATGAGTTTTTTCAGAACTCTCCAAAACAAATCCTTGACAATTTTATGGATTTTAGTATCTTATATTTAGATTCGGAGGTCTTGATGTGAAGCGGGATAGGATTTTTCTTAATTCTTATAACTAATACTGTACCTTCCATGAAACAGCATACAATCCAGGATTCAAAGAACAAAGTGGACCGGTAATCAAATTCTTTAAGGAGGTGAAGTTCAATAAAATTCTTACAGACTCTTTTTTGTAGAAGGGGCAAGTATGTGCTAATCTGCTAACTTTATGATTCTTGGAGGCTTGTCATGAGAAAACCATTGTTTTTTTTCACTGTTTTTATGAATCTTTTTTTCTTTGTAGGTCTTTTCCTCATTTTGGTCTCGACACCCACTGCGGGAGAGATAGAGAAAAATTTTGGAGAGTATCTAAAGTCCTTACCATCAGATGAGTTCGTCTCTGCCATCGTGATCATGGCGGATCAGGCAGACATAAAGACTTTGAATGCCACCCTCAAGACGGAAAAGGCAACCATGCAGGTGCGGCATCAGAGAGTGTTGTCAGCGCTCCAGGCTGCCGCTTCTGAGTCTCAAGGGAATATAGTTAGTTATCTTGAGGCAAAGAAAAAGGAGAGTTCAGTAAAAGGATACACGCGTTATTGGATCGCGAATTTAATCGTGGTTCAGGCGACCAAAGCGGAGCTGGAAAGGATTGCCGCTCGTGCGGATGTGGAGGTCATAGAGGAAAATTTCAAAGTAAGCCTGATTGAGCCGGTGGGCGACCGATCCAGATCGGTGGAGATACCACCAAAGGGGATAGGGGTAACTCCAGGTTTGATAGCTATCAATGCGCCGAGGGTATGGCACGAGTTGGGCATTACGGGGCTGGGTAGATTGGTAGCTAATCTGGACACGGGAGTGGACGGGGTCCATCCTGCCCTTACCAGCAGGTGGAGAGGCAACCATGAACCCTGGCAAGAGTGCTGGAGGGATGCGGTGGGCTTCGGCGACACCACCCCGCATGATTATTACGGTCACGGAACACATGTGATGGGGACTTTGTGCGGTCTGGGAGCTGCCACCGCTGATACCATTGGGGTAGCCTGGCAAGCCGAGTGGATCGCTGACAATGCCATTAACCAAAACACCGGTTCAGCATTCGATAACGACATTCTGGATGCCTTTCAATGGTTTGCGGATCCAGACGGGAATCCAAACACCATCGATGATGTTCCGGATATAGTTCAAAATTCTTGGGGCATTGACCATCGCTTTTCTGGATATCAAGATTGTGACTACCGCTGGCAGCTTGCAATAGAAGCCTGCGAAGCGGCAGGAGTGGTGGTCACCTTTTCTGCCGGAAATGAGGGTCCATCTGCACGAACTCTTAGATCCCCAGCTAACATATGCCATACACCTACCACCAATTTTTCCATAGGAGCCGTTGATGCCACGCACTATAGTTTTCCTTACCCCATTGCCGGTTTCAGCAGTCGAGGTCCTTCCGACTGTGACGGGATGACCAAAAAACCAGAGGTTGCAGCTCCGGGAGTGCAAGTTTACTCCTCGGTCCCCGGAGGGGGATACGAGCAAAATGGCTGGGACGGGACTTCCATGGCGGGTCCTCATGTAGCAGGAGTAGTAGCCTTGATGCGGCAGGCAGATCCCAATTTGGATGTCGACTCCATTAAACAGATTTTGATGAGGACGGCGGTGGATTTGGGAACGTCCGGAGAAGATAACGACTATGGCTGGGGTATAATCGATGCCTATGCGGCAGTCTCGGCGGTCCTGTTTAAACATGGCGATGCCGACAGGAACGGCACCATTGATATAGCCGACGTGGTTTTATTAATAAACTATCTCTTCGCGAACGGTCCAGCCCCTTCGCCACTACTGGCTGGTGATGCCAATTGTGATGGAGAGGTGAATATTGAGGATGTCGTGTACCTAGCCAATTATCTTTTTATAAGTGGACCACAACCCCCATGTTGATTCTATTGGGGGAATATAATTTTTGACTCACGGCGGGTATTTAGCACATGCTTCACCCGCCGTTTTCTTTTGGCTAGCCACCCGCGAGTGAAAAACACCAAAGAAAAGCAGGGAACAATTCAATCATACCGCATCAATGGACGTAAAGGGGGACTTAATAATTCTTGACAATTCGCCACAAACCTATTGATTTAGTATTGCAGTTACTAATAAGGACTTTAATATCTATTCCGAGAAACTGTGGGTAACCATGTTAGGAAAAACAGTATCGCACTATAAAATTTTAGAAAAGTTAGGCGAAGGTGGGATGGGCGTGGTGTACAAAGCCCAGGACACCAAGCTGGATCGAATAGTGGCTTTGAAGTTTTTGCCTCAGCATCTGACTTCTGATCCGGTGGAAAAGGAAAGATTTGTGCATGAAGCCAAAGCGGCTTCGGCTTTAAATCACACTAACATTACCACCATTTATGAGATTGATGAATTTGAGGGGCAAATGTTTATAGTTATGGAATATTGCGAGGGGAAAACTCTGAAGCAGATAATTGAAAAAGAAACGCTCTCTGTAAGAAAGGTTTTAGATATTGGGATTCAGATATGCGAAGGTTTGACCATAGCGCATGAAAAGGGGATTGTGCACAGGGATATTAAATCAGAGAACATCATGCTTACTCCTCGAGGTCAAGTGAAGATCATGGACTTTGGTCTGGCGAAATTGAAAGGAGCAACCAAGCTGACCAAGACTCGCTCGACCTTAGGGACTGCCGCCTATATGTCTCCGGAACAAGCGCAAGGTGAGGAAGTGGATCAGAGAAGCGATATCTTCTCCTTTGGAGTTGTTTTGTATGAACTTTTGACTGGGAAATTACCTTTTGGAGGAGAGCATCATGCCGCTATTATCTACTCTATAATTAACGAAGAGCCCCAGTCGGTAGTCAGATATAACAATCAAGTTTCGGCTGATTTGGAGAGAATAGTCTCCAAAGCTTTAGTCAAGGAGAAAGAAGAAAGGTATCAGCATGCAGACGAGCTTTTGGCGGATTTGAGGAGAGAGAGAAAGAGTTTAGAGTATGTTAAGACCAAACAAATTCCTCCTGAGGTTGTGCCACCTAAAAATAAACTCTTCCCCTTTGTAGTTCCTGCTTCAATCATTTTCATCATTGCCTTAGTTTTCTTAGTCCTTAAACCCTTCAAATTTGAGATAGTCCCCGAAAGGAAAGCGGCGGCAGAAGAAAATACTTTGGCCATCATGTATTTTGAGAATCTGGTGGATAGAGAGGATAAGAAAAGGCTGGGTGAGATCGTAACTAATCTTTTGATAACCGGTCTTTCTGAATCTCAATATCTGAATGTTGTCTCCAGTCAGAGACTATATGATATTCTGAAGTTGTTGGGCAAAGAAGGAGCCAAGGTCATAGACAAAAATGTGGCTTCGCAGGTGGCGACAAAAGCTGGGGCTAAATGGATGCTTTTGGGGAGTATCCTTCAGGTTGAGCCACAGGTCATTTTGACCTCTCAGTTAGTCGAAGTCGAGAGTGGTAGAGTGCTGTCATCGGAGCGCATCACCGGAGAACCAAGAGAAAAAATATTCTCAATGGTGGACAAACTGACGGTTGAAGTGAAAAAGGACCTTTCTCTTCCTGCCCCGGCACAGAAAGAGGAAATTCCAAAGGTGGCGGATGTGACCACCCATTCACCAGAAGCATATCGGTTTTATCTTGAAGGAGTTGATTACTTTTATAAGATTTATTACACAGAGGCAGAGAATAGCTTCAGAAAGGCTTTGGAGTATGATTCCACCTTTGCAATGGCTTATTATTGGTTAGCTTTAATTAAAACGGGAGAGGAGCAAAAAGCGTTAACAGCTAAAGCAGTTCAGTATTCAGATAAGGTTAGTCAAAAAGAAAAATATTACATAAAATGCTTGGAAGCAGGAATTTCAGGGAATCAAGCGCAGGAAATTAAAGCACTGGAGAAGATAATAGAGCGCTATCCCGAAGAGAAAGAGGCTCTTTTTATGCTAGCAGCCATTTATCAGCTCCAGCTTAGAAAATATGAACAAGCTGTCGATTGCCTGAATAAAGCCATTGCGATAGATCCTCTTTATAAGATTGCCTATAACTTGCTGGCTTATGCCTATAACGATATGGGTGATTTTGAGAAATCCATCTGGGCTATAAACAAATATATCTCCTTAGCTCCGGATGAAGCCAATCCTTATGATAGTCGAGCTGATCTTTATGCTTACAACGGCAAACTTGATCAAGCGATTGAATCTTACAAAAAAGCTTTAGAGAAAAAGCCTGACTTTTACGCATCCTTAGCCAAACTGGGGTATATGTATCTTTTCAAAAAGGAGTATATCCGAGCGGATAGCTGTTGTAAGGCACTTTCTTCCAGCAAGGAGAAGCTTTATAGGTCAGCTGGACGAGTCTTTTTAGCTTTGATTCCTCTATACCAGGGAAAATTCGAAGATGCCATCAAGACTTTGGACGATGGCATTGCGGCAGACAGAATGGAACAGACTGAGGGAGAGCCGAATGCTGGTAAATATCTACTGAAGGCACAGATCTATGAGGAAAAGAAAAACATGAGTCTAGCATTAAATGAAGCACAAATGGGAATAGAAGTTCTTAAAAAGGTTGCACCTTCAGACCCGGTGAATAGGCGGGATTATTATGTCTATCTTCTGGCAGAGAGTGAAAAGATTAAAGAAGCTGAAGAGGTCGCATTGGCCTTGAAAAAAGATATTGAGGAAAAGAATAAAACTTTGATGTATTCTTACTGGCTGGCTTTAGGCGCAATTGAGCTGGCTAAAGGGGACACAAACACTGCAGTGACATATTTGGAAAAAGCAGATAAGGAGGCCTCATCTCCGCTTTTTCATGTGCGGGTTTTTCTTGGACAAGCCTACTTAGAGTCAGGCAAAATAGGTGAGGCAGTAGCTGAATTAGAAAAGGCACTTTCAAGATATGATGAAATCAGAATGGGTCTTCCTACTTTGGCAGTGAAAGCATATTATATTTTAGGCTTGGCTTACGAGAAATCAGGCTGGGACAAAAAGGCGATTGAGAAATATGAGGAGTTTTTGGAGATTTGGAAGGATGCTGATCCGGGAATACCGGAAGTTCAAGATGCGAAGGAAAGATTGAGGAGGTTGAAGGTCAAAAGTTGAGAATGAAAGAGAGAAAAAGAGATAATGAATATTCGAAAAGCTTGTTTTGATTCCCCCTAGTATCTTGTAACGTAAATGAGCTTACAATGTCATTGCGAGTGAAACGAAGCCATCTCATTAATCATTCCACAAAAGGCGAGATTGCCACGCCCTTCGGACCCGCAATGACAAGTGTATAGATACTTCAGTTACAGGACACTAGCCTAATGTATAATGGAAGATATAAACCATTCAGCCTGATTGGCAGGACTGCATGCGCGACGCAAATCAATCCAACTTGAAAAGCCTACGCAGATTGACAGTAAAACGTATCAAGAAGCCCCCCACCTAAGAATTGAATCAAATTGCTTGTCAAAACGTATATAATAAATGTTATGATACCGGCAAAAACAGCACCTATTACTGAAAGGATAAAAAAATGAAGAGAAAATTAGCTATTCTGGGGTTAGCGTTAGTCCTTTTCTTTGTTGTTACTGTTCAGGTTTGGGCCAATGCCAATCTGGAGGACTTTAAAGAAGGCCAAAAAATACATGGCTTTTCGGTGATGAATGTATATGAGAACAGCACCGGCAAACCCATCGGCGCCCGATTTGTCTCCAACAAATTTGGCTTCATAATCGATTTAGTTCAGATTCAATCGGTACCCCAAGCTTTTTTCTGGATTAAGACTCCCCCTACATCCAGCATGGGCGAGCCACACGCTTGTGAGCATCTTCTTTTAGGAAAAGGTAATCGCGGGCGATATGCTACCTCTCTTGAGGATATGGCTTTAGGTAATAGCAGCGCCTTTACAGGTCAGACAAAAACGTGTTACCATTTCAATACCACTGCCGGAGAGAATACGTTCTATCAGATATTTGAAGCTAAATTGGGGGCGTTGCTGCACCCCGACTTTACAGATGAAGAAATCCGCAGGGAGGTATGTCACCTGGGCGTTGCAGTCGACGAAAAGGACAGTCGTCTGGCTCTTGAGGAGAAGGGCACCGTCTATACTGAAATGGTCAGCTCATTTGAAAAACCATGGTATTATTTTTCCAAACCGATGGATGTAATGGTTTACGGCGACAATCACACTCTTACCTACGTTTCCGGTGGGGATCCAGCGGCAATGCGGAATATGGTTCCCCAAGATTTGTGGCGTTTTCACAAGACTAACTATCATCTATCTAATATGGGTGCGATTGTTTCAATTCCTGAGGATATTCCAATCGATTCCTTTTTGAAACGAATGGCGAAAATTCTCGCTCGATGCCAAAGCTATCCAGATTCCAGCTCCCAAGTAGGCATGCGTGCCTATGATTTTCCGCCCATCCATATGGCTCAACCAGGAACCACCAAAATAGTGTCATATCCTAGTGAAAACCCAACAGATCCGGGCTACATAATGTATGCCTGGCCCACCGATCTTGAACTTGGCTACGCTGAAAAATTCGTGCTCCAGCTTTTCCTGGAGGCATTTGCCACAGGGGAAACCTCGAACCTGTATGACCTTTTCATAAACTCCCAAACACGCAAAGTTGACTTCGGGGGTAACTATATATACAGCGGTTTAAATTCGGATTTGGGAAATTCGATCTATTTGGGTTTCATTGGCATTGATAACAAATATATCAATGATATGATGGTTGATAGCATCAGGAATTTGATCACCAGTGAAATACGTCGTGTGCACGATTTGGGGGATGGCTCCCTTGAATTGGCAGAATTCAATAAGAGAGTCAGAAGCAGATGGGTAGAGAGCAAAAAACAAATGGACCATTATCTCAATTCACCTCCGATGTTTGGCTTTCGAAGTGGACCCGGCGAAGGTTGGCTATGGCTCTTGGATGATTTGGAGCAAGAAAACGGTTTTCGCAAATCACTGGTTATGAAAAACCGTTTTGCTTATGCAGAAAGCTTGCTTGCCTTGGACAATAATTTTTGGAAAGATTATGTCGACCACTGGAGATTTCTAACCATCAAACCATATGCTGTCGGAGCCGGTCCCAACCCTGAATTGCTTACCCGGGAGGTCCAAACCAAAGAATCTCGAATTACAGGTGATATTGATGATTTGAAGAAAAAGTACAGGCAGGATGATCCACAAAAAGCGATAGCTATGTACAAAGAAGAGTTTGATAAGAAGACTGCTGAATTGGAAACTATAGCCAAGAAGTCCGAGCTTCCTGGATTCATTAGCGACCCACCCATGACTTTGGACGACCAGCTCAAGTATGAGGTTCTTACCCTTACCGGTGGTATTCCCATGGTAGCTTCCACTTTTGAGAATATGACCTCATCAGAAATCGGGATCGCTCTCCGGCTGGATGTTATTCCGGAGTCCCTCATGGTGTACTTGCCCTTTCTTCCTAGCGTGATGACAAAGATTGGCGTCATCAAGGATGGTAAAACCGTCAGCTATGACGAAATGGTGGAGCGTCTCCGCAACGAAGTGTTGAATCTGGATGCTTACTTTGACCAGAGTAATCAGACAAATCGAATTGAAATTATCCTCGTTGGGAGTGGGAATAATCTTGAAGAACTAAAAAACACCCTGGGATGGATGGACGCAAGCTTATATTCGCCTTACTTGAGCACGGATAATCTCCCCAGGATGATGGATTTAATCGACCAGACGCTAATCTCATACCGGAATATGATGAAAGAATCTGAGGAGGACTGGGTTCAGTATCCGGCTAAAGGATATCGTTATCAGAGAAATCCTCTTTATATGTCCACAGGATGTTTCTTGACAGAAGCTCATCACTATCAGCGCCTCAAATGGCTATTGACAGATCCCGGCGATGATAATGAGCAAAAGGAGCTTTCTACATTTCTTAATGCCTTAGGCGAGTACGGCAAGAACAAAAACCACACGGAACTCCTTGAGCTTCTGACAGCCATCGAGAATTTTATGGAGTCACCTTACGAGAGCGTGACGGGGGGTTTTAGACCCAATATTTTGGATTTTTCTGATCGGTCAAGGAAGAACGTCAAAGAAATTGCCCAAGCATTGAAAATCACTTTGGCTGATATTCCGGACACCAACCTTGCTGGCGATTGGCTGTATCTCTGCAACCAAACCAAGTCCGATATAATGGTTAAACCCAAAGATGCGATCGCCAGGTTTAATACTCTTCTCAATTTGGTTCGTAAAACAGATAATGCCCGAATGTTCATGATTTCCAATAGCGCTGATCGTAAGGCAGCTTTGGATATGATTGAAAAACTTGCAGCCAAACTTGATTCAATGAGTCCTTCGGTTCGGCAGAATTACGCTTCCATAGATAGGATCGTCGAGCGGCTGAAGAGTCGCCACCCAGATATCAACAAGCCGATCTATGCGGGACTCCTTCATGAGGGCACCAGAAACGGCACACTGATATTTTCGGCGAAACATGCTGGAATCTATGATACCAGCACCACCAAGGTCCTTGACTGTCTCTCCGGCAAGCTTTATGGCGGTTATGGTCCTCATGGCCTGTTCATGAAAACTTGGGCCGCGGGGCTGGCTTATAGTAATGGCTATGGTTATAATGAAGCCAGCGGACGCGTTGCATATTATGCCGAAAGATGCCCCGATGTTTCCGAGACCATGCATTTTGTGGTTAATCAGCTGAAGGATACCAAACCCCTCCCCGGTTTGACTGATTATGCCATGGCCCAGGTTTTTCGGGATTCGCGCGCTCCCTCACGTTACGAAGAGCGGGGTGAAGCAATGGCGGCTAACTTGGCTGATGGCATTACTCCTGAAGCTGTAAAAAGATTCAGGCAAAAGGTGCTGGTCCAAAAAGACCGCAAAGACTTGTATCGGGAGCTAAAATCCCGTATGGAATCCGTATATGGCCCTGTTTTGATTGGTTATGGCCCACGGTTAGCCGAAAGCGAAGATGGTATCTTCTTTTTGATAGGTCCCCAGCCTCAGTTTGAATCGTTGGAAAGGTATATCGGAGAGACTGAGGGCAGACAAACCATCTACCGTTTGTACCCCCGCGATTACTGGCTGACACCGTAGCCGCCCGCAGGATCAGAGAATAAAAAAAGAATAAATATGTTTATCGGTTAGCGGTTTGAGTTTAGTTCGACCCTTCGACGGTTCGACAGGCTCACCGTCCCGAGCGAAGTCGAGGGACAGGTTCAGGGCGGTGACAGTTCGACTTCGCTCACTGTCCCTGAGCAAGGGTCGAAGGGAGCGAAGTCGAACCGCAAGCTCACTACAAGTCGGCTACGTATCGTATCCCGTCTGCGGGTTTCGTCTGTCGTATTTTAGACGATGCGTATGCATTCATACGAATAGACGTGTGACGATTGACTCTTTAAACGATACGTAACCGAGGTTGTAACCTTCTAAAACGAAACCCAAAGGGGCAACCGTTATTTAATTGACAAAGCAGTACAGAACCCCTTGCAGGACGATTTCCAAGCTTTTTTTGATGAACAGCATCCATCTTGATTTTGCTCAACACAGACATTATGTGCCTGTCGGGTCCCTGACCCGACAGGTAGAAGTCCCGCCGAAGGTGAGATAGGAGTTCCTGCCAGGGAACCTGGCAGGAACAGAAAGAAAGTAGTCCCTTCGGACGAACTTTGCCTACAAGTGCGGTTAATAGCATTTTGTTATTTTCACCCCCGGATAGTAGTGGAAAAGGATCTCTTTGTAAGAGTATCCTTTTCGAGCCATGCCGATGGCGCCGGTTTGGCACATCCCCACGCCGTGACCGTTTCCGTGTCCTCTGGCGGTAACCCATTTTATAGAATTATCAGATCCCCTTTGAATTTCCAGATCAAATAAAGTGCTGGGCAAAATCAAATTGGGATCGCTTCCCCTTTTCAAAGCCCACCGTATTTCATCTTTATGAATTTGATAAGTTCCTGAGTCGGTTACCACCTCTAAGAGCTCGATTCTTCCAGAGGGTGATCTTTTCTTTACAATCAGATCAACTAAATTTCCAAACCCTCTTGTGGTCAGCGGCTTGTCCTGAGCGGAGCCGAAGGAAGTCGAGCTATCTTTTGGAAGAAGCTTTTGCTCAGCCTCTTTCGGAAAACTATCCAAAAAGACAGAAATATTTTTCTCCAAATCCTCTTTGCTCCAGGTCTCCTCCCAGCTATAATTTTTTGCCCAAAAACAAAAATCATCATCATCCACCGAAACTAAATATGACTTTTCAGGCTTATCCCAAACTTTTTCAATATATTCAGTCCTCCCTCCACAGTTAGCGTGATAATAGGCATGGATGAGTTTACCGTCTTTAGCCAGCACCTTGCCCTTCGTATCTTTGATGGCTTCATTCCCCAAAGGATTCTCTCCCTCCACCCCGTTATAAACTTGATCTACCACCGACGCTTCCAGATCGTATCCTGAATTTTTATATTGCCCCAAACGGGAAAGCGAGTAGGTTCGGGCGGCTATGGCTTGGGCTTTGAGCGCCTCCATTTCTTCATCACTCAAATTGCCGATCTCAGCGGGAACAACTCCTTTAAGATAATCCTCCACATTCACTGTATTAAGAACTACTAAAGATTTTGAATTCTTACTTTTAGGATCCTTCGGACCCAAGACCACCTTTAAAACCCCGCGATAGGGTTGGCCGTTCAAGAAAAGATAGGAGTTATCTTGCTTAGGGAAGAAAAGGGCTTTAGTTAAGCCTGTCTCTAATTCCCCCTGGGTGCTCTCGCTTAGGACTATGCCCCGTTCTGAAAGCCCTACCAGGATGTTTGCTTGAGCATAATAGATTGACCTATCCCCTTCCTTGCGAAAACATTTGATTACAAAGGATTCCTGGGGACTGATTACGATACTTTCGCCTGTCTCCAGAAGTTTAACTGTTACTGCCGGCTGTTTGATCTTCGGATAGAAAACCTCTTCTCTATAAACGGGCATCTCCGCACAACCAACAAAGAAAAGAAGAAGTAGAGGCAAAAAAATTCTGAAAAGAAAAAGTCCTAGACCTTTTCTACCCTGGGTTTTCTTCCGGTTTGTAGGGATCGGGGTGAGGGCGCCCCGATCTAACTGGTTACGTTCAAATTTAGTTTTTTTATTATCCAACATAATCTCATTTTTTTAATCCCCCTTTAGTCCCTTTAAAAAAGGGGGATTTAGGGGGATTAATCCCGTTGCAACAAGAGTTTTTTGCCCTGTCAAAATCTTGGGGACACTAAACTAACAACGAGGACACCACGATCTAACTGGTCTGCGTATCTTTTCATTTCATGAAGAATCCGCTTTATCCATTGACCGTTTTACGGCAAACATATCTTGCCCAAAACGCCAGGTCTTTTTGCTCCGGTAGTCTTTCTAAAGCTGACCGGTTTCCCCTCGATGGTCTGATTAGCCAAAATGGCAAATGAGATAGCTTCCAAAAAGTCGGGGTCTACGCCTATCTTTTGGACGATTATTACTTTAATCGGATGAAATAGAAATTTCAGTCTTTTCAAAAAATATTTATTATGAACTCCGCCCCCGGATAAAAGAACTTGGTTTACTTTGATCTTCGGTTTCACAAACTTCCCATATGCATCCAATATCGACCAGACCGAAAATTCGCTTGCGGTAGTGATTATATCTTCCGGGACCAGCCTCAAATTCCTTCCCCAAATCAGGATTTTGCCGACAAATTCTTCTCCAAAATTTTCCCGACCACAGGATTTGGGAGGCCTTTTGTAAAAGTATTCATCCTCCTTCAATTTATTTAATAAATCAAAATTGACTTTGCCGGATGAGGCGATTTTTCCATCTCTATCGAAATTTTTCTTGTAGATTTTTCTGGTCAAATTATCCACGATCATATTTCCCGGTCCAGAATCAAATGCAGAAATATCTTCTACTTCACCATTTTTAGGCAAGACGGTGAGATTTGCGATACCACCGATGTTGACCACCAAGCGTGAATTTTTTTTATCCCTAAACAAAAGAAAATGGATGTAAGGGGTAAGGGGTGCTCCCTGTCCACCCATAGCGATGTCTCCGGTTCTGAAATCACCCACAGTAACTACTCCCGTCCTTGAAGCGATAACCGAGGGTTCTCCGATCTGGAGGGTGGCTCTGACTTTCTTGCCAAATCTTTTCTCCAAATCGGGCAAGTGCCTAACCGTCTGTCCATGCGATCCAATCAGATCAATCTTTTTCATGTCGTATCCTGAAGCTTTCACCACCGAAAAAACGGCTTTGGCAAAATATTCTCCTAAAGCCATGTTTAGCCTTAATACTTCATCCAGATTTTGATAGGAGGGATCAGAGATCTGGATGATTTTTTGTTGGACCTCTTGAGGAAATTTATAAGTTTTACAACCAATTGTCTTCACATTTAATTTTTTTTTGGTATTGTCTATTTGGACCAAACAGACATCGATCCCATCTGCCGAGGTGCCAGACATAAGTCCGACCACTAAACGGTTTTTTTTCTTTATAAGATTATACAGTTTGTTCATAGATTAGTATTCGCAGATTTGGTTTCTAATTTAAGGTTCCTCTCCAAAAGAGTTATTTCCGCCATAGGCGGATCCGCCTCCGGCGGAAAAGAATAGGCTTATGTAAGGCATTCATACCAGTGTGTGCGATTCTCATGCTCTATGTCCTTAAGAAAATCAGCAAATCTCTTTGAACTCACCCCCTTTTATTCCCCCTCTCTTAATAAGAGAGGGGGATAGGGGGTGAGTTTTCACGATGTCATACCACTTAAGTTAAAAAGACACTTTCTCTTATCAAAAATTACGACCCCGCCAAAGGCGGGGGAGAAGAACCAAAATTTAAAACTACCTCACCCCCTTAATCCCCCTCTCCACACTTGTGGAGAGGGGTTCACCCTGAAAGGATTCACCCTGAAGGGGAAACAGGGGGAGAGGTTATCATTTGAGTTTCTTTTTTACCGCAAGAATCTTATCCAGGCTGAGATTCAACCTTTCCTCACTTATTTTTTTATCTGAAACCAGTTTTTCAAAATGCTCTAACACTTCCACCTGCTCTTCAAGTTTATCTCCTATCAAAATCAAATCATTCCCGGCCAAGAAAGCTTTCTTGCAAGCCTCCACTAATTCTTGATTTTTTCTCATGGCTCCCATCTGCATATCATCGGTGATCAAGGTTCCCTTAAAGCGAAGTTCCTCCCGCAATATATCTACACAGATTAGCTTAGATAAGGAAGCCGACTCCTTTGAATCCAAATTCGGGCAGAACACATGGGTGCTCATGATCATATCAACGTCAGATGAGATGGAAGCTTTAAATGGCAAAAAATCTATTTTCTCGAATCGTTCCTGGGAGTTGGAGTTGATGGGCAAATCCGAATGCGGATCAACCTCTATGTCACCTATTCCGGGAAAGTGCTTAGCACAGGCTAAAATATTTTCAGATTTGATCGCCTCTATAGCCACCCCGGACATCTCTGCCACCACGGCTGGATCTTCTCCAAAAGACCTTTCCCCAATCACCCAATTTTTGGGGTTGGTTAAAACATCCACCACCGGAGCTAAATTGACGTTTATCCCTAATCGGGCCAATTCTCTGGCGGTAGTTTTATAAGCTTTAAATATACCTTCTTTGTCTTTTCTGTCACCGTAGAATTTATTCGATGGAAAAACAGGAAAATCTTTTGTAATTCGATTGATCCTTCCTCCTTCCTGATCGATCATAATAAAAAGCGGGTGTTTTGATCTCGACTTTAGCTCTTTTATTGTTGCCGAAATCTGCTTTGCCGATTCGATATTTCTGGCAAAGAGGATTATCCCACCCAGATTTTGCTTTTCGATCAGATGCAGAAAATCATCCGTGGGGAAGTGACCTTGAAACCCGAAGATTAAAAATTGGCCCACCATTTTTGGATTAAAAGTTCCCATTTTTATCGTCTATCCATAGGATAGGTTTAGGTCCGGGTTTAGGTTTCGGTCACGTATCGTGAGTCGTCTTTCGGCTTCGTCTGGCGTATCTAAGACGATGAAACGACTGATCAAGACTTTTTAAACGATACGTAACCGACTTGTAGTGAGCGAAGCGAATCTAAACCATAACCCTTTTAAACGAAACCCACAAGATAAATTGCGATTTAATCGCAAAAAATACTATAGTCTATACCGCGCAGACCATATTCTTTCCCCTCCCTTTGGCTAAATACAAAGCTTGATCAACCTGTTCTATTAGCTGTTCCGGGGTGGTCCCATTTTCCGGATAAGTGGCCACTCCCAAACTCACCGTCACCCCAACCTTTGCTCCACTCTCTGCAACTACAAAATCGTTTGACTCTACCCGGTGGCGGATCCTCTCGCCGATCATCTGGGCATCTTTTTTATTCGTCTGAGGCAAGATCACGGCAAATTCCTCTCCGCCATAACGGCTGACCACATCCACATCCCGCACCGACTCCCGAATTCTTTTGGCCAAATCCGTTAAAACCTGATTGCCGAAGGGGTGTCCGTAGATGTCATTACATTTTTTGAACCAATCTATGTCGATCATAAGCAGAGACAAAGTTTGCTTGTAGCGTTCTGCCCTTTTTATTTCTTGAGAAAGTTTCTCAATGAAAAAGCGATAATTATATATCCCGGTCAGCTCATCCACTATGGTCAACTCTTTGGTCTTCTGGTGTAACGACGCATTTTCTAAAGCCAGGGCGGCAGAGGCGGCTAAGATGGAAAATATCTTTTCATCCTGGTCTAAAAAAGCTCCCCTCCTTTTGGACTGTGCCTTCAATACCCCGATCACCCTGCCTCGAGAGATCATGGGAACAGCCAAGAGAGATTTAAATCCATCTGATTCTTTTTCGTAGCCAAAATCATTGGTAAGATCAAAGATGCGCACAGGTTTTCCAGCTGTAACCTTCCGCAAAATTTCATTTAAGCGTTCTTTGACCGGCTCCGAATATTTTATCTTTTTTCCCTCCTTAATCTCACCCAAAAGAGAAAGGGCATTGGGGTGGTTTAAGATAAAAATTGAACAAAACTGGTAGCCCAAAATCTTTTGCATGATGTTTAGAAGCTCGTCTACCACTTCCTCTAAATTCAATATCTCTCCTAAATTCCGTGAGGTCTCATAGATGGTTTCAATTTGAGCTTGCGATTTTTCTAACTCAGAGGTTCTCTGATTCAAAATGTCGAACATTCTTAAAAGTTTAGCCTTGGACCTTTCCAGGTTCTTTATCCCGGCGTTAAAGGCCACCACGATAGCCCAGAGGATGGCAATCTTTACAAACAGATGGTTTGCAGGAAGAGTCGCTAAATCTGGGCGGTTAATCGCAAGATAAAAGACGGAGGACACAAATGCCAAAGAGAATCCAGCCCAAAGCCCCCCAGCGTAGCTGGCAAAAGGAATGACCAAAAAATAGAGGAGAAAAAAATCACTCCCCTTCCCTCTTGTAAAGAGAATCAAAAAGGTGATAAGGACTATATCCAAAAAGGAAGTAAAGAAATATGTGGGTCCTGCCTTTACCCTGCTCTTATTTATGTAAACAAAGAATCCAAAAGCGTAAACTAAAAATGCATAAAAAAGAATCCAGACTCTGTGGTCAACTTCGGGGGCAAAAAGAAACCACAAGACAAAGCATAATAATATTATCCCTCGAATCTGCCAAAAGACATTTTTTGGCTGTGCAACGAACGACCAGAAATCTGATTCCTTCTTCTGCATGATATTTCTCAATTTAGATCAAAACACTTTAGCTTATCCCATTTTAAATTATATCGGCAAAAAAGATCAATCTTTGGACATCGGTTTGTGTGAAAACCTCTATTTTGGCAACCGTTTTAGCCAAAGGTGGGATATTGACGATAAATCCGAAAATATTTCGCAGGTGTCGGGTAACTCTCCCGCCAGAGGCGGGATCGTAAGCCGACCTGTAGAAATTTTCAGCAACTACTTAATCTTCCTGAATGGCAAAGCCGGACAAAATTCCCTTTGATGACATCTTTTACAGCACAACTTTTTCAGAACCACTTTCTCCACAAATAAGACAAATATATAAATTACAAATATCACTAAAACCCCAATGTCTCTTTTTCTCACCAGCTGAAGAAGACCAACCAAAAGAGGGAGAAGCCACAAAAGATGAAGAAATATGGCATAATTATAATGGTCCACATACTTCGACTCATCCCCCTTTTTAAAAAGATAAGCCGCAATCCTCCCCCAGCCGGTGTTGCAAAGTTTTCCGTGATAGAAACAGCTCACACAGCGAGCAAGGGGCAAAATCAAGGTTAATGCTATTATGCTGTATATAATATAAAGTATGGCCAGCACCTCGTTTAATCCAATTAAAAAGTAAATCCCCAAAGCGAAAGCTATTAAAAGTATAATCCACCGGACGACTATTATATATTTAGGATAGTTTTCGTAAAATGCAGGCTCAAAAGCTTCGTCTTTTTCGTTCATTTTTCCTCCAAGTTTTAAATTCCAACCAAAGATGATAAACTTTCAGGTAAAAAGCAAATTAAAAATTCAATCCATTTTGACTTGAATTAAAAGGCTTACGCCTTAAATCCCAAATAAGATAAATTTAATCCATATTAAATTCTTGCTTTTCATATCCGATTATTTTAAATTAAATCGAAGCAACTTTTTGGAAACCTTGAACAAATTTATGCGTATGTGAAAAAAGGGTTATTATATTCTTTGGAGGCACGATGTTAGGTTTAAGGAAAGTTGAGCTTTTCTCGGTTATCCTCGCCGTGCTTTTAGCCCTCTTTAATTTCAATGTCTGTTTTGGCACAGAATTCAGAGCTGGTGAGAATTTCTTTTTCTCTGATACCTTAACCATTAATGATGATCTGATTATAGCCGGCAACACCATCAAATCGAGTGCTACTATCAAAGGGGACTTCTTCTCTGCCTCGTATCGTCTGGTTCAAAACGGCATAGTCGAGGGAAGTGTAATTGCTTTTGCTAAGGATGTGGATATATCGGGTCAGGTCAACGGCAGCGTCAGCGGTTTTGGCCAGAATATCAACGTTAATGGAAAAGTGAACCGGAACTTGGTCGGTTTCTTCGGCGCCTTAAACATTAAGCCGGATGCAGACATCGGGGGGGACGTGACTGCCTTCGGTGGAGAGTTAACTTTGGACGGCAAAATAGGAAAGGGGCTACGAGGTTCGGTGGGCACTTTAATCATCTCTGGAATTGTAAATGGAGATGTCTCGGTCAAAGCTGATAAGATCATCCTGATGCCTACCGCCAAAATCCTGGGAGACTTTAAATATAAGAGTAAAAACCAAGCCAAGATCGAGTCAGGAGCTTCTGTAAGCGGGCAAACTTTCTGGACAAAAGAAGAAGCAAAAAAGGAAAAGAAGCCCAAAGAAATCTTCACCCTAAAATCTTTGATCACTGAAACACTTTTCTTATTAGCCTTGATGATCACCGGAATAGTCTTGACCCTCATCTTCAAGAAAAACGCCTACCAAGCCAAAAGGGCAATAACGGCTTCCTTTTTGAAAAGTTTAGGCTGGGGCTTTGTTTTTATGGTTTGTATTCCCATAGCCATAGTTTTTTTGATCGTGACCATACTCGGCATTCCCATCGCCATTCTCTCCTTATTCGCTTATGCGGTTTTGATCTATATTGCCAAGATACCTGTGGCAACCGCTCTAGGAGAAAAGATCATAAAGGCTTTTGGAAAACAAGGGGAGCCTTCTTTGATCCCGTCTATGCTTTTAGGTCTTATTATCCTCACGATTCTTCTAAATATCCCATACTTGGAGTGGCTGATCTATTTTGTAGTTCTCTTCACCGGCTTCGGCGCAATCTTAACTTCACAGAAACAATCGACAAGCTAAGCTGGAGTAGCACCGCTTGTCGTAGCGAAGCCCCTATAAATCGGGGTAAACTCCGACCCCGTTCTTACCGACTTTAGTCGGGTTTTATGAGCACGCCACTAAAGTGGCTTTGAACTGCTTTTTGTCTTTTTTAGCGCGACACAAGTGTCGCTACTCCGAAAAGGGAAAGAAACAGTAAAAGGGGATGTTCTTACCGACTTTAGTCGGGTTAATGAGCACGCCACTAAAGTGGCTTCGAACTAATCGCTCGCGGTGCGTTTTTCTTTAACGCGACACAAGTGTCGCTACT
>Ga0315289_10003020_pt1 | contig 25596 bp, 21 predicted proteins | sample YL17G11_40_MG_FD_203452 | JGI IMG/M metagenome (GOLD analysis project Ga0315289, IMG submission 203452) | Sediment microbial communities from Yellowstone Lake, YNP, Wyoming, USA - YL17G11_40 | ecosystem: Environmental > Aquatic > Freshwater > Lake > Sediment | place: USA: Wyoming | collected...
GCGGCCATGAGGGGGCCGAGGCCGGCGTCGTCGCCGTCGCGGATCATCTTGCGGACCGCCGCCGTGGCCAGGAGGATTTCGGTCGCGGGGACGCGCGGCACGTTGGGGTCGGCCGAGGGCACGAGCGTCTGGCAGACGATGACCACCAGGTTGGCCGCCAGGATCTCGCGCACCAGGCGCCGGTCCTCCGACGGGAACATCTCCAGCATCCGCGTGATCACCGCCGCGGCGCTCGTGGCGTGGACGGTGGTGAAGACCAGGCGGCTGGCCTCGGCCGCACGCAGGACGCTCTCGCAGGTGTCTTTGTCGCGGACCTCGCCCACCAGGACCACGTCGGGGTCCTCGCGGGCCAGGCACCGCAGCGCATCGGCGAACGACGGGACGTCCGTGCCGATCTCCCGCTGGTTGATGAAGGCCGTCTTGTCGTCGAAGAGGAACTCAATGGGGTCTTCCATCGTCAGGATGTGGCAGCGGCGCGTCTGGTTGATGTGTTCCAGGCACGCCGCAATGCTCGTCGACTTGCCCGTGCCGCGCACCCCCGCGAAGACCACCAGGCCCTGGCGGACCTCGCAGAACTGCTGGAACGTCTTCTCGGGCAGGTGCAGTTCCTGGAAGGTGGGGATGCGGCGGCTGACCCGCCGGGCCGCCAGGCTCACGTCCCCGCGCTGGCGGTAGACGTTGATGCGGAAGCGGTCGCCGGACCCGGTCTGGTGGGCGAAGTCGGCGCTGCCGGTGTCCTCGAATTTCTGGCGGACGCGCAGGTCCATCAGCCCCAGGACGAGTTGGAGGATCTCATCGGCCCCGAGCGAGGCCAGGTCCGTCGGCTGGATGACCCCCGCGACCCTTAAGAGGGGCGGCTGGCCCGCCTTCAGGTGGAGGTCCGAGGCCTCGCGCTCCAGCGCCAGGGCGAACAGGTCTTCCGCGTTCATGTGCCATTTGCCGGTGCCCATAGCGTGTTCCGGTATCAGGAAAGGGTGCCTGTGGCGGCCGCCGCCGGCCGCACCGCAACGCCCGCGTGCCGCAGGGAACGCTTGGCGTCCTCGATCGAAAACTTCCGGTAATGGAAGATGCTGGCCACCAGGGCCGCATCGGCCTTGCCGTCGGTCAGGACCTGGACGATGTGCTCCGGGGCGCCGCAGCCGCCGCTGGCGATGACGGGAATCGTCACGGCCTCGGCCACCGCGCGCGTCATGGGGATATCGTAGCCGTCCTGGGTTCCGTCGGCGTCCATGCTCGTGAGGAGGATTTCGCCGGCCCCGAGTTCCTGGGCGCGGCGGGCCCACGCCACGGCCTCCAGGTCGGTCGGGACGCGGCCGCCGCTGATGTGGACGCGCCAGACCTCGCGCCCGTTCTCGGAAATCCGCTTCGGGTCGATCGCCGCCACGATGCACTGGCTGCCGAAGCGGTCGGCCGCACGCCGCACGAAGTCCGGGTCGCGCACGGCGGCGGAGTTGATGGAGACCTTGTCGGCCCCGGCGGCCAGCAGGCGGCGGATGTCGTGGAGCGTGCGGATGCCGCCGCCGACGGTCAGCGGCATGAAGACCTGCTCGGCCGTGCGGGCGACGATGTCGATGAGGATGTCGCGCCCCTCGTGGCTCGCGGTGATGTCGAGGAACACCAGTTCGTCGGCCCCCTCGGCGTCGTAGCGCGCGGCCACCTGGACGGGGTCGCCGGCGTCGCGCAGGTCCAGGAAGCGGGTGCCCTTGACCACGCGGCCGCCTTCGACGTCGAGACACGGAATGATGCGCTTCGCCAGCACGGCTGCTCCTTCGATGCCGCGATTATACGGTTCCGCGGGGCGCACCTGCAAGGGTAAGAAACTGTCCCAGGTACGGCGTCAATTACGGGGGTGGCATGCCCAGCACGCCGTTTGCTGGGCATGCTTCTGCCCCTGGCGCCAAGCATGCCCACGCGAATAGCGGGTCGGTCGCCTGGGAGACCTGTGGGCATGCCACCCGGCGAGAGGAAGTATCCCCCGCGACTGACGCCGCACAACCGGGCCGGGTTTTTGCTTGAAAACCGCCCCGCGCGGGGAGCATAATCCGGACGGAGGGGTGTATTCGCGCCCGGCTTGTGCCCACTGCACATCGACAGGAGGCTGTCATGGCGCCCGGAATCGCTTCTCGTGCTTGCAGCGTTGCCCTTTTTCTTGCCGCGGCCCTGCTGGTCGGGGCCGGCTGCGAAGACCCTTCCATGAAGTTCAACCGGCAGGGCCTGGCGTACTACGCGGCGGGCGACTACACCCGGGCCCGCGCCGCGTTCGAGGAGGCCGTCAGCATCAGCCCCGGCGTGGGCGAGTACTACTTCAACCGCGGCGTGTGCGAGCAGGCCATCGGCAACTGGGACCTGGCCATCCTTAACTACGAGATGGCCACGAAACTCAGCCCCCGCATCGTGGCGGCCTTCAACAACGCGGCCCAGTGCTGCATCGAAAAGGGAGACCCCCAGAAGGCCCAGGAGTGGCTTCTGACCGGCACGCGGGTCAATCCCATCAACGGCGAGGCGTTCATCAACGTCGGCAAGTTCTTCGAGGCCCGCGACGACATGGCGAGCACCAAACTCTGGATGGCCAAGGCCGTTGCGGCCGACCCGGAAAGCGCCAGGGCCCACCTGGCGTACGCCAACATCCTCCTGAAGACCGGCGACCGGCAGAAAGGCATCGAGGAACTCCGCAAGAGCCTCGACCTGAACCCCGTTCAGCCCGACGTCTCCGCCCGGCTGACCGACCTGGCCCCCAGCGGGGCCCAGTTGCCGCCGCCCAAGCCGCAGACCCAATGAAACCATTGCGGATTGCGGATTTCAGGTTTCAGGATTTGGGCGGCAGGGTCGCGCTGTCGCGTGCTACGTGTTTAGCGCCGCGGCTGTTCTCCCCTCTCCCCGCCGCGGGAGAGGGCTTGGGGGTGAGGGGGCGCGCGCCGCTGGACCCCTCACCCGGCCTTCGGCCACCCTCTCCCACAAGGGGAGAGGGAACAACGCAGAACGCGTCCGGTTGGCGTGGCCATGCGTTTCTGCGGCGCGTGTTGCTCCTGTCTGCCGCGGCGGCCATCGTGGTGATTCCGCTGCGGCTGGCCCTGGCCTGGTCCGACCGCACGCACTTTACGATTACCGAGGAGGCGGTGCGGCGGCTGCCGGAGCCGCTGCGCGGCCTGTTCTCCGACGGGGCGGCCCTGGCCCGCCTCAAGGAAGCCTCAGCCGCGCCCGATGCGCGGCGGGAGGCGATCCTCAAGCAACTCGCCGCCGCGCCGGCCGAAGAGCAGGAGGCCCTGCGCCGCCGGTACGTGGACGAGAAGGCCCGCCACTACTTCGACATCGACGCCGTCACGACCGAGCCGCCGCCGTTTGCCGCCTTTCCGCGCGACCGCAAGGCCGCCGAGAAGGAGTTTGGCGCCAAGGTTTTCGAGGAGCACGGCACCGCGCTGTGGGCCGCCGAGGACGCCTTCAGCGCCCTGGCCGACGCCCTGTCGCGCGGGGCGGCGGCCGACATCTTCCGGGCCGCGGGGGACCTGGCCCATTACGCCGCCGACCTCCACACGCCCATGCACGTATCGAAAAACTTCAACGGGCAACTCACCGGCAATGAGGGTATCCACAAGGCCCTGGAGATCGGGCTGGTCGTCCGCAACGAGGAGTTCTACGCGGCCGAGGTCCGCAAGGGCCGCACCGAGGTGGCCTACGTCCAGAACGTCCGCGACGCCCTCTTTGACGCGCTCGTCCAGGCCAACGCCCGCATGGCCCCCATCGTGGAGGCCGATACGGCCGCCCGGCGCAAGACCGGCTACAACCCGGGCGACCGCAGCAACAAGGAAGCCGGGCGGGAGATGGAGGACCCGGCCAACGAGAAGGCGCGGCCGTACTACGCGGCCTTCAAGCAGGAACTGGAGGCCCGCGGGTCGCCGGAGGCCGCCGCCATGCGCGACGCCGCCGCGCACCTCGCCCAACTTTACTACACCGCCTGGGTCCGCGCCGGCAAACCCACGAGCCTGCTGGCGGCCGCGCCCGCCCCGGAGGCGGCGCCGCTGTCGCCGTACGTGCTGCTGATTCCCGCGGCCCTCATGGTCTTCATTCTTCTGTGGCCCCGCCGTCCAAGAATGCGGAATGCAGAATGATGAATGCAGAATAAGGAAGCGCTGCGGGCGGCGGGCTCGAGGGCGAGGCGGCCGGGCAGAAAGTCTTTGCACTCCCGCGGGGCGGGCGGATAATCCGTCAGGGGGTGCTCGCCCATTAGGAGACAACCGCCATGCCCCGTGTCGCTCCCTTCCTTGCGGCCGTTGCGGCGATTGCGGCAGCGGCGGCCTGCGCTGCGGCCGAATCTGCCAAGGACCCCCTGGTGCCCGACGAGATGAACGCCCGCATCCAGAAGCACCGCACCGCCGAGGTTACGCTGACCCTCATCGACCGCTCGGGCAAGCCTGCCGCCAACGCGGCCGTGACCGTTGCGCAGCAGCGGCACAAGTTCCTCTTCGGGTGCAACATCTTCGCGCTCGGGCCTGCGGACCCGTCCGAGACCCAGAAGGCGTACCAGGAGCGGTTCACGGCCCTCCTCAACTACGCCACGCTGCCGTTCTACTGGGGCAGTTACGAGCGAGAGGAGGGCAAGCCCCAGGCCGACCGCCTCCGCGCCATGGCCGAGTGGTGCAAGACGCACGGTCTCCAGACCAAGGGCCACCCGCTCTGCTGGCAACAGGTGGACCCGAAGTGGCTCGCCGGGCGGCCGGTGGAAGAAGTCGGAAAACTGCAACTGGGCCGCATCACGCGCGAGGTGGGCGCCTTCAAGGGGCTTATCGAGAAGTGGGACGTGGTCAACGAGGCGGTGGCCATGCCCGGCCACCAGGGCGGCAAGGGCCCGATCCCCCAACTGTGCCAGGACCTCGGCCGCGCGGGGCTCATTGGGCAGACGTTCGCCGCCGCGCGCGCCGCCAACCCGAAGGCGGTGCTGGTCCTGAATGATTTCGATACGTCGCCGAAGTACGAGGCCCTCATCCAGGAGTGCCTTGCGGCGGGCGTGACGATCGACGCCATCGGCATCCAGTCGCACCAGCACGGCGGCTACTGGGGCGCCCGCCCGGCCTGGGACGTGTGCGAGCGCTTTGCACAGTTCGGCAAGCCCCTGCACTTTACCGAGACCACGATCCTCTCGGGCGAGAAGAAGCAGAACCTCGACTGGAACGGGCGGTACGCCGACTGGCCGTCCACGCCCGAGGGCGAGAAGCGGCAGGCGGAGCAGGTGGCGGAGTTTTACCGCGTCCTCTTCTCGCACCCGGCCGTCCAGGCGATTACGTGGTGGGACTTCTCCGATGCGGCGGCCTGGCTGGGCGCCCCGGCGGGCCTCGTGCGCGCCGACATGTCGCCCAAGCCCGCCTACGAGGCCCTCATGAAGATGGTCCGGAAGGAGTGGTGGACGGGGCCGCTGGACCTGAAGACCGATGGGCAGGGCAAGGTCAGGTTCCGCGGGTATCTGGGCGCCTACGAGGTCCGTGCGGGCGCCGCCGGCGGGGCGTTCGAGTTGCCGAAGCCCGGCGAGGCCGCCGTCACGGTTATGCTCGGCCCACGGGCGCGGTAGAATGCCGCTGGCTCACGAAATGAGGGGCTTCAAGTAAAGGAGCACGCCATGTCGCACGTGTTCGGATCGCTCGCGCTGGCCGCACTGGCGGTGCTGTCGGTATCGGCCTCGACGCCGGCCGCGCCCCCGCCGGGCGGGGCGCCGTCCTCCAACGTGACCATCGTCTCCGAGGCGGCCAACCGCTTCGCCTTCAACCTCTACGGCCAACTCAAGGGCGAGGCGGGCAACCTCTTCTTCTCCCCCCAGAGCATCCAGACGGCCCTGGCGATGGCGTACTGCGGGGCCCGCGGCGAGACCGGCCGGCAGATGGTCTCGGTCATGGGGTTCCAGGAAGACCGGCCCATCCGCCCCGAGTGGATGGCCGCGGCCTGCGGCGAGTTCCTGGCCGCCTTGCGCGGCGACGGCAAGCCGCGCGCCTACGAACTCTCGGCCGCCAACGCCCTCTGGGGGCAGAAGGGGTACGACTTCCTGCCGTATTACCTGGCCCTGCTGGACAGGAGTTTCGGCGCGGGCCTGAAGGAAGTCGATTTCGCCCGCGACACCGAGGGCGCACGCAAGACGATCAACGCGTGGGTCGAAAAGGAGACCCGCGACCGCATCAAGGACCTCATCCCGCCGGGCCTCCTTCAGCCCCTGACGCGCCTGGTCCTCGTGAACGCCATCTACTTCAAGGGCACGTGGGCCATCCCGTTCAAGAAAGACGCCACGGCGGACGGCGATTTCTTCGTCGCCGCCGGCCAGAAAGTCCAGGCGCCGCTGATGAACCAGACCGGGCACTTCGGCTACTACGACGGCGGCCAGTGGAAGGCCCTCGAAATGCCCTACAAGGGCAACGAACTGGCCATGGTCATCCTCCTTCCGGCCCAGGTCGACGGCCTGCCCCAGATGGAGAAGGACCTTGCCGCCGGCAAGGTGCTGGGCGACCTGGCCGCCAACCTGAAGACGCGCGAGGTCCGCGTGACCGTTCCGAGATTCAAGACCACCGCCTCCATCCTGCTCGGAAAGACCCTGGCGGCGATGGGCATGCCGCTGGCGTTTGACCCCAGCCAGGCCGACTTCTCGGGGATGAACGGCGGCAAGGAGCCGCTGTGGATCGGCGAGGTGGTCCACAAGGCGTTCGTGGATGTGAACGAGGAAGGCACCGAGGCCGCCGCAGCCACCGCCGTCGTCATGCTCGGCGCGGCCATGAGGATGGATGAGCCCCCCGTCTTCCGCGCCGACCACCCGTTCATCTTCCTCATCCGCGATAAAAAGAGCGGCTGCATCCTCTTCATGGGCCGCTTGGCGAATCCGAAGCCCTAGACGGGGCAGGGCGGCCTTTCGAGCCGCGGGTGTGAACCGGCGGGTAGCCCATGCCGTCGCGAAGGCAGGTTTAACCGCAAAGAGCGCAAAGAGCGCAAAGGAAGACTTTAGATAAGACGTATAACAGAATCTGTCTTTGCGCTCTTCGCGCTCTTTGCGGTTGAATCAGTGTTCCGGCGGCGCACAAAGCCCCCCTTGTCCCAGCCGCGCTCCCTCCGCGGGGAGAGGGGAGCGGCGTTGGCATGTCGCGCATCTCATTTGCCCGGCAGCGGCGGGGCCAGGTACAGGCCGAACTCCCGCACCGTCGGGGCGCCGCGCGACTTCGAAATCGCCAGTCGCGCCTTGTCGGTCTTGATGTCCGGCAGCCGCAGCAGGCGCTTGTAGCCGACGGTGGTCCCCTTGCCGATCTCGCGCCACGCGGCGCCGTCCCACGCCTGGACACTGAACTCCTCGATGCGCTGCCCCTGCGTAATCATCTCCTGGACCATCACCACGTTGAAGAGCGTCGGGCCGCCCAGGTCCACCTCCAGGGCGCCGGCGGCGGCGCCGTCGGGCGGGGTCCACCAGGAGTCGCCGCTGCCGTCCACGGCCCGCGCGGCCGCGTGGCCCTCGGCCTCGGCCGTGGCCCGGACCGACCGGCCGCGCGCCAGGTTCGTCCGGAACGTTTCCTGGATCGCCTTGCGGAACTCCTTGAGGCGCGCGGCATCGTTCTCGTGGATGAGGCCGCGCGGGTCGGGCGGCACATTCAGGAGCAGCACCCCGTTGCGGCCCACGGAGGCGTAGTAGATGTCCAGGAGTTGCTCCAGCGACTTGACCTTCTCGTCCTCGGCCGGGTGGTAGAACCAGCCCGGCCGGATGGACACATCGCACTCGCCGGGCACCCAGTGGGGGCCCTCCGGGTCGCCCTTGTTGAGGTACTTGGGGTTGGCCTTTCCGACGGCCACCTTCGAGCGGTCCAGGGTGGACCAGCAGGTCTCGCCCGCGAGGCCGCGCTCGTTGCCGATCCACCGCACGTCGGGCCCGGCGTCGGAGAAGATGACGGCGGCGGGGGCGCACTTCCGGACCACGGCGATGAACGCCGGCCAGTCGTACACCTGGCGCTTGCCGTTGGGTCCCTCGCCGCAGGCCCCGTCGAACCACACCTCCGAGACCTCCCCGTAATTCTGGAGGAGTTCGTACAACTGGTTGATGAAGTGCTGGTTGTACCGGGGCGAGTCGCCGTAGGTCGGCTCGTGCCGGTCCCAGGGCGAGAGGTACACGCCGAACTTGAGGCCCTCCTGGCGGCAGGCGTCGGAGACCTCCTTGACCACGTCGCCCTTGCCGTCCTTCCACGCGCTGGCGGCCACGGAGTGGTCGGTGTACTTGCTGGGCCACAGGCAGAAGCCGTCGTGGTGCTTGGCGGTGAGGATGAGCATGCGGATGCCGCCGTCCCTGAGGGCCCGGGCCCACTGGCGGGCGCTGAATGCGGTGGGATTGAAGATCGTGGGGTCTTCCTTGCCGTCGCCCCACTCGCGGTCGGTGAACGTGTTGACGCCGAAGTGGGCGAAGGCGATGGTCTCCATCTCCTGCCAGGCCAGTTGCCGCGGCGCCGGCGTGGGCAGGAGGATCTCCCTGGGCGGCAGGGCGCCGGCCGCATCGGGCTTCGCGGCCGTCGGGTTCTCCCCGGGCTTTTCGGCGGCGGCGGCCGGCGCAGGCGCCAGGGCCCAGGCCAGTGCCAGCAGCATCGTCAATGCGTAACGTTTCGCCATGATTTCACCTTATTTGCCCCCCGATGAATACACCGCGGCCGGCGCGAGTGCCGCGAGCGCCGCCAGGGCGCCGCCGGCCGCGATCCGGCGGATGAGCGAGCGTTTCACGCCAGGGCCTCCCCTACTTGGTGTCGCACGACCATTTCTGAGTTCGCGAATCATAGATATGACTGGGAGAGTCGTCGCGGCTGCCTCCGAAGCAGAGGTTGTAGGCCGCGTTCCGGTCCAGGGGCGTGTACACCCAGGCGCCGTTTCCCGCCACCGGCGGCTCGATCTCGGCCAGGTACTGCGGCACGAGCGCATCCAGGTCCGCAGGATACGTCATCTGGTCCCTCCGGTAGCGCTCGAGCGCCGCCGCGATGCGGCCGCCCCTGAGTTGGCTTTCCGCTACGCTTGCGTCAGACCAGTCTTCCAGCAACCTCGCACAACCCGCGCCCAGGCCGATCGCCAGGATCGCCACGGGCATGAGGCGAACCCATCGACTTCTCAGCGGTAACATGACTTGGCCCTCGCTTTCCGCCCCGCCCATAATGTAACCGCCGTCGCCGCCCGCCGCAACAGCGCAGGCGCACCAGGCGCGCTGCCGGAGGAGAAATGCCTTGCAACGCTTGGGCAACCATCTATGATTTTCCCTGGGTCCCAGGCTTCGGACCCTGGATGAGGCAGGAGGGCACGCCATGCTGGCATTCCTGACCGAAATGATGTACTGGGGCGTGGCCGCGTTCTTCAGCGTCCTGTTTCTGTGGCAACTCATCTCGACGCTCCTGGGCGGCATCGGCGGAACGGAGCACATCGAGGCGGGCGGCACGGACGTGCACGCCGACCTGGGCGCCGCCGGCCACGACGTCGCCGGCCACGACGTGGCGGCCGCCGGCCACGACGTCGCCGGGCACGCCGGGCACGAGGCCGGCACGGCCGTGGAGTCGGTCGCCACGTTCAAACTCCTGTCGGTCCGCTCCGTGACGGCCTTCGGCCTCCTCTTCGGCTGGGCGGGGGTCCTGTACCTGAGGACCGGCACCGGGCAGAACCCCACGCTCCTGTACAGCGTTCTCTGGGGCGTCGTGGGGATGCTCATCGTCTCGGCCATCTTCTATTTCCTGATGCGGATGACCGAGACCGGCACGCGGCGGCTCTCGACCGCCCTCGGCCAGCCCGGCACGGTTTACATGGACATCCCGGCGGGCGGAGCGGGCCAGATCCGCGTGATGATCTCGGGCGCCGTCAGTTTCGTCAGTGCCCGGGTGGCCGGCGGCGAGGCCCTCAAGGCCGGCGCGCCGGTCATCGTCAAGCGCATCATCGGCCCGAACATGGTCGAGGTCGAAAAAACTTAGCGCCGACCGGTTAGCGGCCCACCTGGGTGGGCGCGCGCCGTTCCGAGTAAAGGAGGCCTCCACATGCTCGCTTTCGCGACGTTGCCGCTTCGCAACCTGCCCGCCGACCAGCCGGAGAATTATGCCACGACCGTGTTCCTGGCCCTCCTGGCTGGGCTGGTGGGCATCGTGGTCCTGCTGAGCCTCGTCCGGATGTACAAGCGGTGCCCGTCGAACCGGATCCTGGTCATCTACGGCAAGACGGGCCGCGGCGCATCCAAGTGCGTCCAGGGGGGCGCGGCGTTCGTGTGGCCCATTTTCCAGGCCTCCAGTTTCCTGGAACTGGACCCGTTCGTCGTGCCGATCGACCTGACGAGCGCCCTGTCGCAGGAAAACATTCGCGTCTCCGTGCCCACGACCGTGACGGCCGCCATCTCGACCGACCCCGGCATCATGGAAAACGCGGCCATCCGCCTCCTGGGCCTGACGCGCCAGCAGATTCAGAACCAGGCCCAGGACATCATCCTGGGCCAGATGCGCGCCGTCATCGCCACGATGAAGATTGATGACATCAACCGCGACCGGCAGGCCTTCATGGCCAAGGTCAGCGAGGCCGTGGCCGTGGAACTGGAGAAGATCGGCCTGGCCGTCATCAACGTCAACATCAAGGACATCGAGGACGAGTCCGGGTACCTCAAGGCCATGGGCCGCAAGGCCGCCGCCGAGGCCATCCAGCAGGCCGAGATCGACGTGTCCGAGCAGGAGCGGCGGGGCAAGATCGGCGTGGCCGAGCGCCAGCGCGACCAGCGCAAGGCCGTCGCCGCCGCCAACGCCGACGCCGTCATCGGCGAACAGACCGCCCAGCGCGACCAGCGCCAGCAGGTGGCCAACTTGGACGCCGAGGCCGTCAAGACCGAGACCGAGGCCAACGCCCGCAAGGCCGCCTTCAACGCCTCGCAGAAGGTGGCCGAGGCCGAGGCCCGCTCGAAGTCCGAATCAGCCTCGCGCTCCGCCGACGGCCAGATCCGCGTCGCCGAGCAGAAGGCCCAGCGCGAGGCCGAAGAGGCCCGGGCCCTCCGCGAACAGTCGCGCCTGAAGGCCGAGGTCATCGTTCCCGCCGAGGCCGCTCGCAACCAGGTCGTCATCCAGTCCGACGCCGAAAAGCAACTCAAAACGTTGGTGGCCGAGGGCGAGGCCAACGCCATCCTCCTGAAGATGAAGGCCGAGGCCGAGGGCACCAAGGCCGTCCTCGACGCCAAGGCCGCCGGGTACGGCAACCTCATCCAGGCCGCCGCCAAGGACCCCCAGGCCGCCACCACCCTGCTGGTCATCGAACGCCTGACCGAGGTGGCCCGCATCCAGGCCGAGGCCATCAAGAACCTGCCCCTGGAGAAGGTCATCGTGTGGGACGGCGGCGGCTCCGGCGGCGGCCTGGCGGACCTGGGCCGGAAACTCGTCGGCGTCCTGCCGCCCATGCACCAACTGGCCCAGATGGTCGGCCTGGACCTGCCCGATTTCCTCGGCCAGGTCAAGGGCCACCGCGCCGCCGACGCCGCGCCGCCCGACAAAGCGAAGGACTAACGCAACCGGGTGGCATGGTCACGCTTTTGCGTGACCATGTGCCAGGGCGGCTGCTGGGCTGCGTGCCTCGAAGCACTTGCGCGGCGGGTCTCCTGACCTGCCGCGCGCCAGCGCCCTGTGGCGCCGAAGGCGCGCGTTTCGTGCGATGTGGCACGGCCGGCTTGTCCGGCCGTGGGAGCGCGGCGCCCGTTCCGCCACGGCCGGACAAGCCGGCCGTGCCACATGTAGGGGGATGCATGCACGAGCAACGCCTCTCCACGGGTTTCCGGAAGAAGTTGCGCGACGAACTCGCCGCATGGCGGGCCGAGGGGCTCGTCTCGCCCGGGCAGGCCGACGCCCTCTCCGGCCGCTATCGCCTGGACGACCTTGCGAAGGAATCCAGCCGCACGCTCCTTCTGTCCCTCTACATCATCGGCGCGATGCTCGTGGCGGGCGGCCTGGTGAGTTTCGTGGCGGCCCACTGGGACGGCATCCCGGCGGCCGTCAAGGTGGTTCTCATCGTCCTGGCCATGCTGGCCTGCCACGCGGCCGGCATTTACCTCTGGAAGATTCGCGCCACGCGGCCCGGCCTCGGCCACGCCCTCGTGGTCCTGGGGACGCTGGTGTTCGGGGCGAACATCGGCCTGATGGCCCAGATCTTTCACATCCACTCGAACTACTACAATGGCTTTGCCGCGTGGGCCCTGGGGGCGCTGGCCGTGGCGTACGCCTTGGGCAGCGTCCCGAACGCTTTCATCGCGGTCGTCACGTCGTTCATCTGGCTCTGCGGATGGGAAGACCACAGCGGCTGGGCCGCCGTCTATTACCCGTTCCTGGCGGCGGCGGCGTTCGTGCCGTTCATCTATTGGAAGCGTTCGGTCCTCATCACGGCCCTGGCGCTGCTGGCGATAGGGCTGGGCATGATGGCGGGCGCCCCGCACGGCCGGTGGCTGGAGTGGCGGGTCATCGGGCTGGCCGCCGTGGGCGCGGGCAGCCTGTACGCGGCCGCGGGGCTGCTGGCGCTCGGGCGCGAGCCGCTGCGCCGACTCGGCCGCGTGGCCGTCTTCCTGGGCGCGGTCGGCATCGGCGCCATGGCCTACGCCCTTTCGTTTCTGCATACGGCCCAGGAGTTGCGCTACCGCTCGTGGGACCTCTTCGACTCGCCCTGGCTGATACCCGTGGCGGCGGCGGCCGTGGGGTCCATCCCCCTGTGGGTCCTGTACGCGCGGGCCTGGCCGAAGGCGGGGGCCCTGCGTCCGCTGGGCTCGTGCCTTTTTTCGGGCCTGGTGCTCCTGGTGGCCGGCATCGGCCTGGCGCTGGCCACTCCCTCGAACCAGCCGTACTACCTGCGGACGCTGGCCGAGGCCGCCGACATCACGGCCGCCATCCTCGGCAACGCCGCCGTGCTGGCCCTGGCGGCGGGCCTCATTGGCAGCGCCATGGCGGCGGTGGACCGCCGCCTCTTCTGGCCGGGCATCCTGCTCGTCGTGCTGCTGGTCGTCAGCCGCTTCTTTGAGTACGAGTCGGGCCTCCTGTGGAAGGCCGCCGCGCTGCTGGCCTGCGGCGTGGGCATCATCCTGGGGGGCATCCGGTTCGAGTCGTACCTGCGGCAAAGGAGGCTGGCCGATGAGCGCCCGTAAAACGCTCTACGCCTTCGCCGGCGCTGTCCTGGTGCAGGTGCTCATCCTGGCGGCCGTCCCGGGGCAGAAGATGTACACGCTGCTCACGGGCAGGACCGTCGTCCTGCGGACCGCCCCCGTGGACCCCTACGATATTCTGAGCGGCTACTACGTGACGCTCTCGTACGAGATTTCGCGCTTCGACAGTGTCCCCGGGTCGGTGGCGTTCGAAGGGCAAGCGGACGGAACCCCCATGTACGTGGTGCTCCGCCAAGGGGAGGATGGTTTCTGGCAGGCCGAATCGGTCCACCCGGCCCGGCCGGACGTCGCGGCCGACCGCGTGGTCATCAAGGGCCGCAAATCGTATGGATCCATCGTGTACGGCATCGAGACCTACTTCATCCCCGAGGCCGCGCGCGGCACGATCGAGGGCGACCTCCGCCAACACGCCCGCGACGCCCGCATCGAGGTCAAGGTCGACCGCTTCGGCCGCGCCGCCCTCGTGCGCCTGCTCATCGGCGACCGCGTGTACGACTACTGAAACGGCAACGGCGGGAACGGGGAACAGGGCAACGGGGAACGGGGAACAGGGAACCGGGAACGGGGAACCGGGCAGCCGGCATCGGGTGGAATATGACAGCGCTAGAAAGCGATTTGCGCGGCGGGTCTCCTGACCCGCCGCGCGCAATCTCGGAAGTAGCGCCGTCATAGGAACCCGGTTCCCTGTTCCCCGTTCCCTGTTCCTGCCGTTGCCGTTTTTCGTTGCTTGCTGTCGGTCGGCCAATGTCTTACAATGCCGGCATGGTCGTCAAGCCCCACGTCCAAGAGGCCGCGATTGAAGCGCCCGGCGCCGGGCTTGCCACGGCGTCGCCCCCTGGCACGGCCCGCCCAAGGCGGGACGGCTGGCGAGCCGGGCCGCCGGACCGCGCCATGTCGGGCTCCGCTCCGGGCGGGCTGGAAGAGGGCCTGTCGGTCCGCGCGCGGATCATCGCCCCGACGCTTCTCCTGCCCGCCGAGATCATCGTGATGGAACTGAAGCCCTCGCTCTGGTACGTCGCCTTCGTCAGCGGCCCGCTGGCGGCGGCCGGGGTGGTGATCCTCCTCATCGGCGCGGCCTTCCTGCGGATGCCGGAACTGGAGAACCTGCGCGTGGCGTGCGCCCTGGTGGGGGCCTCGCTCATCGGCCTCCGGGTGACGGTGGGCATGCTCCAGTGGCTGGGCCGCACGTACGTCCTGACGGACCGGCGCATCATCACCCAGTCGGGCGTGGTCAACGTCGAGGTCGAGACGCTGGGCCTGGAGGACATCCAGAACACGTTCGTCGCCCAGGCGGCCGCCCAGAAGGCCCTGGGCATCGGAACGCTCTTTTTCCGCCCGGCCGCCCCGGTCCGCGGCGGCACGTTTGCCTGGGACCACATCCCCAGCCCCGCCGAGGTCCACGCCAAGGTCATCGCCCAGATCGAACGCTGGAAACGCAGCCAGTCGATGCTTAAACAAACATAAGTGACTGAGTGCCTGAGTTCCTGAGTGCCTGAGCGACTGAGGGACTGAGTGACTGAGTAAAGGCCGTGGAAACGAAAAAGCCGCGCACTCTATCAAATCAGCGATTGCCGGGAAAGCACCAGGCTGCACTTCTTCGGCAAGGAATAATCGGCGGCGTCCTTTGCTCCCGTGAGGATTTTCTCGACCGCCGCCGCGCCAATCGGGGCTTTCTTGAAAAAAATGATATTCCGAATTTTTGCCTCAAGCAACGCAAGGGTGGTCGTGTTCCCCTTTCGGTACTCGATACAAGAGGTGTGCCTAATATAGGCGCAACCCAGGCACTCTGTGGGTTCAAGAATGCACGTATCGTCTTGCGTGCCATCGTAGGTTACAATAGGAACCAGAACCACGTTCACCGGGTCTTTGTGGGGGGTGCGATATGACAACGTGGTTGTGCTTTTGTTCGGGATTGCGCGGGTCATCCGGTATGAGGATAACGTCGCCCTGACATAGCATTATTTCCCGGCGCCCCTGAGTTGCTGTTCTAAGGCGGCATATCCCTTGATTGTCTTGGCGAGTTTGTCTGCTTCGGTTCTTCGGCCAACTGCGGACAAGATATCCTTCAGTGGTATCGGGCGGGAAGTACCTCGCGTGTGGTGCAGTAGAAATTCGGCGTAACCGTGAGATTCTCTGCTGGCAAGGCGCGAGTTCTTTCCTATTGGCCTCGCACAGATTTCCCGCAACTTATGCACTTCATAAGGGCACAACTCGTCCTCGCCAGGATCGCTTGTCAGAACAAGATTGTTGCCTTCACGCTTGACGTGTTTCTGCCAATAGTGGTCCGTGACCTTCCCGCCGCTTAGACCTTTTATGAAATCGTAAATCGTACTGTGCAGCGGACCCTGGTCCATAGCGCAAGCCACGTCTCCGATGATGGGAAACCGAGTCTCGCCTAGGCTTTCCCGATCTGCTATGTAAAGCAACTTCAGCAGATGGTAAAAGGACATCCGCTGGTTTCGCTGTTCTTTCAGGATAACGGCAGCAGCCTGAACCGACTTCTTGGTATTGAACTCAGCCAATTCAACTACCCCCAGAAGGGTGTTTGTCACGCGAGTCATTTTCCTTGGCGGAAGTTCTTCCCCGCCAACACCATTTGATGAAATTCATCGGCAAGAAGCAAGCCCCCGCTTGCTCCATAAGGAGGTATAGTGCCTTCGGCAACATTCTGCCAAAGGCACTATGCCCTAACAAAACCCTATTGTCAAGCAAAAAATACTCGCAACGATCGTAAACAGTGCGAAGGGCGACCGGACCGGATAGGATGTAGGGTGGTCGCCGCGGCGACCACGCGGATTATTCACACGGACGGCACGGCGGCAAGCGAGGCTGCCGTAGCGCAGACCGCGCAGGATCAGGCCGAGAATCAGAGTAAAGTCTGCCTCTCAATTCGCTGCGACTGGTCAGGCATCTCGTCCCAGGTGCGGCCTTCAAAGAGCCGGCCGGCCTTCTTCTTATTCACGCCGCCCCACTGCTTGAAGAAGAAGGGCACCTTGGCCTTGAAGCACTGGTCGCGTATGTCGGTGACCCACTTGAGGTCCATCGGCCGCGCACCGGGGCCGGACTCGCCGCCGACAACCGCCCAGTGGATGCCCGTCAGGTCCAAGTGGGGAATCGGCCCCAGCAACGGTTCGAGCGACAGGAATTTGACGGTAGCATGCGCGCTGCGTAGGTGGTCGATGCGATAGGTGTAGTCGGCGTTCTCGACCGTAACGCCCATCCAGATGTGCGGCAGCCAGGACAGAACGGGATCAAGTTCCAGCAGGCGCTCGGACCGCTTTGTGAGCACCTGATAGGTGTGCCAGTCGGCGCGACGCATCACGTCGAAGACCTTCTGGATGAACTCCAGGGGGACATCCTCGTGGAAGAGATCGCTCATGGAGTTTACGAAGATCATCCGCGGCTTCTTCCACCCCAGTGGCAGCCGCAGAGAGCGCGGGTGCAAGGTAACGGTGAAACCGCGCGCGTAGTTCGCCTGGCCCATGCCCTGGAGGCGCAGGGCCATGCGCTCAGCGTAGCAGCGCTGGCAACCGGCGCTGATCTTGGAGCACCCGGTCACGGGGTTCCACGTGGCCTCGGTCCACTCGATGGCGGAGTTCAGACCCATCGTCATCTCCCTTTCCGTGGGAAGGTGATCACCACGTCGTTGGCAAACGTGCCCTTTCGGCGCTTCTGCCCGCTGGGCTTCTCGGCAGCAATAAGGCCCTTTCCTTCCATCGCCTTGAGGACCTGCTTGTAGTTCGAGTCGATGTAGCGTTTGCCGACGCTGTGGGTCTCGTAGAGTTGTTTGAAAGTCACTTTTTTGCCAGCGAAGTCCCGTACCAGCATGCCTTCGAGTTCATCAAGCGGGCTGGCGAGATCAAACAACACCGGGAACCGACGGTCGGCCGGATTATACTCAAAGGATGCCACGCCCTGCTGGGCAGTCGAACTCCGCTTCGCCATGACGTGCTTCATAATGTCGTAGCCGAGGAAGTGCTTGCTGACAAAGATGAGGTGGTGGGTGGTCCTCGCGCCCTGGGCTGTCCTGAACCGGAACGGAAGGACGTAGCGATCACCACCCGGGTTCAGGGCCTTGCACAGTTCGTCGACGATGGTCCACTCGCGGTCCTGGGGCGACAGCGGCTCAAGCCTGGCGTGCAGGGCGTCGGCGGCATCCTTGCCGAAAAGTGCATCCATGTGCTCGGCAACATAGGGGTTGCTGAGCGCCATGTTCACACGGTTGTAGTTGAAGAAGAAGATGCACTCGCAGGCCCAGTCCTTCACCAGTGCGTTAATGAGGGACAGCGACAGGCCCTTGTAGCCCCACGGGTCCACGAAGAACAAGGCTGGCATCATCTTGGTTGCGGCAAAGATCTTGGCGATTTCCTCGCCCACTTCCAGATTGAAGACCAGGGGACGATGCTTCAGTCTGTCGATGCCCGGCAACTGCTTGATGGCCCCTTCGAGTGATTGGGCGCTGCCGACGTCGCGGTCATTGAACACACTGACAAGCATTTGCGCTAGTTCCGCGTCGTCAATCGCTTTCTGAAGAACGAGAAGGGGCGTCGAGGCAGACCCATCCTTATAGCGGCCTGGACCGGCGAAAAGGTCGATGTAGGCAACCGTGTCGCCCCGGCCCTTGACGGTGCGGCCGACGATATTTGCCCACACCCAGAAGTAGTCTGCCACAATCTGTGCCTTGATGGCCGACTGCTCCCGCGTCTCGTCAAAGAAACTGTTGTCAGTCACGCGTTTCCCCCCTTCGCCTTCAGAAAGGCTCGAACGACGTTCTTTGCATCCCACGGATCGGCAATCTCGATGAACGCCCGGCGGCCCCAGGTGCCAACGTTTTCCACAGCGGGCAACCTCCTCGGTTTTGTACCGCATGGCGTCGCCGTTACCGGTTACGCCCTGCCGCCTGCGGGGCATGGAAACAGGATAGTTCAAGTAGTTTCAAAGTCAAGGCGGCAGTCAAGGGCTGCGGACCCCAAGCCTCAAGCCACAAGTGGCAAGGCACGGCGGCAAGCGGCGGGCCTGCGGTCTTGGCTGTTGACCAGGGTCTCTCTGCGTGCTCGGCGGTCTCCGCGGTGAAGGCCGCTGGCCCGCGGTTAAAGGGGCTAGGGGGGCCGTCTCGACCTCGGCGAATTCCGAACCCCGGGCTTCTCCCGTTGCCTGTTCCCCGTTCCCTGTTCCCGCCTTTCCCCCCAGGCACGGGTGTCCCCAGGTTTCCGGTTCCCTGTTCCCGGTTCCCCGTTCCCCGCTTTTGGGAGTTATCTAGGCCGGTGCGTAATGTGGAACGCGGTCGGTAACTCCTTTGGAGGCCGTCAGTTATGGGTTTCTGGCCCGAAACGCCGGATACCTGCCTTGGCGGCACCTGCAGCGCGCCAGGGGGCCGAATGCCGATTTCCATGCCCCCAGCGGCTAAGTTTGCCTCCACCATGGGGTTATTACGCACCAGCCTCGGAGTTATCCACAACGGCGTATGCCCATCCGTCCATGTCAAAAACCATCAAATTCGGGTCAAAATCGATCAAAAGGGCGATGTTTTCAGACAAAAAGCGATCAAAAACGCGCGCATTTCGTCATGCCCATCTTAACATTTTGCCCCTCCACCCCCTCTGGCGCTAGCGCCAGGGCCGTTTTGGCCTGTCGCAAGGGTCATTTTCGGTGTGTTGGGGGGTCGAAAACGGGGTGTGCAAAAGTTATCCACAATTCCCACAAAGGAAGAGAAAAGCGGGAACGGGGAACCGGGAACCGGGAACGGGGAACGGGGAACGGGGAACGGGGGAAACGGCCGAGGGAATTCCAGCCCCAACCCTCCAGCCTCAGGTCTCAAACCGCACAGAGGGGCTCAGCGGATGATCTTGCGGACCAGGATGACCGTGAAGGCCGACATGATGGTGATGCCCGAAAGGGCCTCGGCGGCGGCAAAGAATCGGGCCCAGCCCAAGGGATGCCAGTCGCCGTAACCGACGGTCGTGAACGTGATGGCCGACAAGTACAGCGCCGTGGCCATGCGCGCGTAGGCGGGCTGGACCTCGCCCAGGCTGCACACAGCGGTTCCCGGCGGCGGCGGGGCCGCCAACGCAGGAATGCTGTCGGCCGAGACCATGCGCGAGTCGGCCCGGATGTCGTCGGCGAACCCCACGGCGTAAATCAGGCCGAACCCCAGGATAACCACCAGGGCCAGTTCCAGCGGGTACTTCAGCCAGATGCCGTTGCCCAGGCAGATCTTGAAGAGAAACCCCTTGAGCCAGGCCCAGCGGTCGTGGCCCAGCCAGGCCACCTGGCGCCAGAGGTCCAGGTACCGCGAGTGGCACCAGTCGGCGGCCCGCCACGAGGCGGGGCCCGTGCTGGCGGCGAAGTTGCCGGCCAGGATGCTGTACTGGTCGGCGGCGTAGGCGAGGGCGTCCCGGCGCGCGCTGCGGTCGGCGGCGGGCTGCGCGGGGTTGATGAGCGACTCGCCGTTCTCGCCCAGGATGCGGCCGCGGATCTGTTCCAGTCGCGCCCGGATGTCGCCCGCCAGGCTGGTCCGCCCGCTGACGCGCAGGCCCGAGAAGTCGATCCACCACGTGCCCTGGAGGAACGCGTGCGAGAGGTCCAGCCCCTCCTGCAGCCGCGCGTGCTCGAAGGAGAGCGGCCCGTTGAAGGCCGTCTCGTTGAACCGCGTGTCGCACTCAAAGTGCGTCTCGTGGAACCACGCGCCGCGCAGGAACGCCACCGCCTGGAAGTGGGCCCTTTCCTGGAGGGTCGTGCCGGTAAAGTGCGCCTCCCCGGCGAAGATGCTGCCCAGGAGGTCCAGGCCGCGCGCGAAGCGGGCGAAACTGAACCGGGCCTTCTCGACAAACACGCACGTCAGCAGCCGCACGTGGGCCCCGGCCGTGTGCCCCTCGACGTTGCAGTGCTTGATGAGGCACCGCATGAGGACCAGGGTCGGCCACGCGCGGCGGTCGGGGCCGGCCTCGGCCAGGCACCGCTTCTCGAACGCCGCCAGCAGGGCCCCCAGGTCGATGACGGTCTTGTTCGAGAGGCTCTGCCACTGGGTGCCGCCGGGGCCGAAGAGGACCGCCAGGTCGTCCGTCGGCGGGGGCCCCAGCCGCGAGCCGTCGGCGTGCCGCAGGTCGTCCATGCCGTCGCCCATCCAGCGGACGGGCGGAAACTCGGCGCTCGGCAGCGACCCCGCGTAGGCCCGCAGTTGCTCCTCGTTCATCCGCGATACGTCGCGGTCGAACGGGACGACCGGGCAGAAGATTTCAGGTCTTGGCCGCATGGGCTACCGTTTCGTTTAGCCGTCGCCGACCCGGCGACGATTGCGGCCGTGTGGGCCGCGGCTCGGAATTCGCTCTTAGGCATCGGCGCCGCGTCCGCGTCGCCGTACCGGCGACGGCTAAACGTTGCGCAGGCCATGTTATGCCCCCGCACCGTGGCGGCGCTGCCAGATTTCCTGTGCCTCGGGCGGACGGATGTAAATCGGCTCGAGGCGCAGCGGGTCGGCCGCCTGGCCGCGGGCAAAGAGTTCCGCGCCGAGGCGTCCGATGATGGCCGGCCGTCCGTCCCAGAGGTCCCGCGGCGCCAGTTCAAAGCCCGCCAGTGCCGCGCGGCCCTTGGTGATGCCGTGGCCGAGAACGAAGGCCGGGGCCGCGAGTTGCCTGGCGAGGTCCTCCGGCTCGATGAGCGCGGGGCCGAAGACCTCGGCGAACTCGTCGAGCATGGCCGTGACCAGCCCCCGCCGTGAGGCGGGAGTGTCGTGGCCGTTCGCCCCCCCCGTACGGGGGGCTGGTAAGGAATCGACCGGGGCTCGAATGGCGTCGCCTTGACCCCGGCGCTCGAAGAGGCTCGCGAACAGGCCGCCGCGATTGGCGTCGACGATTGCCGCCACGCGCCGCCGGTCGGCCGGGGCGTTGTGCGCCAGGGCCCGCAGGCTCGGCACGGCCACGACCTTCGCGCCGGTGTCAAACGCCATGACCTTGGCCAGCGTCACGGCAATGCGGATGCCGGTGAACGACCCCGGACCGATGCTCACGGCCACCAGGTCGATGCGCCGGCGGTCCCACCCGGCGCGCCCGCAGGCGTCCTGGATGGCCGGGACAAGGTCGCGGCCGTGGCGGAGGCCTTCGCCGAGGTAGAGTTCTTCGAGGACGGCCGGGTCGGCGCGCGGCCCGTGCGTTTCGGGGGTTTCCAGGATCGCGATTCCGCCGCGACCTCCGCTGGTTTCGATCGCCAGGATCCGCATGCGCCTCCCTGTGTGGCAGCGTATTCTACCGCCGTGCGGCATGCGGCTTCAACGCCAAAGGGGCGCCGGGTGCGTCAAGTCATTCCGGCGGGGGTATTTCTGCTTCCCGATACGGACGGGTTACCCCAGCCGGGGGGCGCAAGAAGGTTGACTTCGGGCCCGCGCCCGGTAAACTGGCGGACTCCCGCGGACGCAGGGAGGGTGCTGCCATGGTCGACAAGAGGGTCCTTGACGTGCTGGTGTGTCCGGCCTGCCGGACGGCGGTCCGCCTGGAGGGCGAGCGCCTGGTGTGCCAGAACGCGGCGTGCGGCCTGCGGTATCCCATCCGGGACGACATCCCGATTATGCTCATCCAGGAGGCCGAAAAACCGGAAGGGCGGGGGCCGGCAATCGGAAGCGGACAGCCGGCAAGCGCGTAGCGGCGGCGCAGGGCGGCATCAACGGCCAGTGCCTGAGTACCTGAGTGCCTGAGTACCTGAGAAACGGCAAGAAGCCCGCCGGTAGGCGGTCTCTTTGGCTGTTCACTCAGGCACTCAGGTACTCAGGCACTCAGGCACTTAGAGGTCAAACGATGTTTGCGATTGTTTCCGACATTCACGGCAACCTGGAGGCCCTGGAGGCGGTCTGCGCCGACATCGGTGAGAAGAAGGTCGAGGCCGTCTTCTGCCTGGGCGACGTCATCGGCTACGGGCCGGACCCCCTGGCGTGCATCGACCGGGCGATGCAGTTTGACTTCACCATCATGGGCAACCACGACAACGCCGTTTTCATGGAGCCGACGGGGTTCAACACGTCGGCCGAGGTGGCGGTGTTCTGGACCCGCGAGGCGCTGGAGGCCGAGCCGGAGGAGAAGCGGCGGCGGGCGCGGCTGGAGTTCCTGGCGCAGATGGACGAGTTCCGCGACCGCGACAGCATCCTCTTCGTCCACGGGTCGCCGCGGCGGCCGATGCACGAGTACCTCTTTCCGGACGAGGGCGAGGCCAGCCTGACGCGCCTGGCCGAGTCGTTCGACCTCGTGAAGCACGTCTGCTTCGTCGGGCACACGCACCTGCCGGGCGTCTTCACGGAGACGATGGAGTTCTTCACGCCCGCCCAGGTCGGCCACAAGTACACGGTGGCCGACCGCAAGGTCATCGTGAACGTGGGCAGTGTGGGCCAGCCGCGCGACCTCGACCCGCGGGCCTGCTACGTGACGGTCGACGGCCGCGACATCCGCTGGCACCGCGTGGAGTACGACGTCAAGAAAACCCAGGAGAAGATCCTGGCGACCAAGGAGTTGGACGAGTTCCTGGCGGCCAGGCTGGCCGACGGGCGCTGAACCCGAAAATGCCTAATGCCTAATGGCTAATGAAACGGCAATGACGAATGCCTAGTGTCCAGTGGACGCCACCACGGGCGGGCCGTTTTGGGCATTGCTGTTTGATTAGACATTAGGCATTAGTCATTGGGCATTCTCGCTCGGCGCGCCTTGCGGCGTTTCGCGCGGTGCTGGCACGAGAGGCCTTCGGCCGGGAAGGCAAGCGAGATTCAGATTTGAATCGCGAAACCATCATCCGCTGGGTCGCGGTGGCGGCGATCTCGATCGCCATCCTGTTGGGCTTCCGGTACGTCGAGCCCCACCTGCCGCTGCCGCGCACGACCCCGGCCCCGAAGGCGCCCGCCGAGCAAGCGCCTTCCGAAAAGCCTGCCGCCACCGCCGAGAAGCCGCCCGCCGAGAAAGCGCCGGCCGAGAAGCCGGGGCCCGAGAAGCCCCCCGCCGTCCAGGCGCCGGTCCTGGCGGTCGCGGTCGCCGCTGAGGCTGCGGGGCCGATTGTCCTGGGGTCGGACCTTCCCGAATCGGACTTCGACGTTCAGGTCGAAGTCACGCCCGTCGGTGCGGGCGTGCGGCGGCTGGCCCTGGCGCGCCACCAGTACTTCAAGACCGTCGGGGACCAGCGCAAGCCCCCCGCCGAGCGCGCGGCGATGGAACTGGTGGAACCGGCCGCGCCGCTGCCGGCGTTCCTGATTCCGGAACTCCGGGTGCACCTCAAGGGCGCCGACGAATGGGCCAAGGTGGACCTCTCGCAGGCGGCCTGGCGGGTCGTGGAGTCCGGCCCCGCCCAGGCGGTCCTGGCGGTGGACGTGTGCGATGCCGGCGGCAAGAAGGTCCTCGAGGTCCGCCGGACCTACAAGGTCCTGCCGCGCGCCATGCCCGCCGAGCCGGGTGCGACCGCCCCGCCGCAGTACGAGTTGCGGATGAACCTGTCCGTGGCGGCGGCGGACGACCGCGCGGAGAAGGTGGCCTACCTTCTCTCGGGCCCCCCGGCGCTTCCGCTGGAGCCGGGCCGCGGCGCGGCGCCGACCGCCGTAGCGGCCACGTGGGCGTCCGGCGGGGTCAAGATCGCCCAGGCGGTCGCCAAGGACATCGGCAAGACCGATGCGCTTCCGGCCACGGCGAACCTGGCCGCCCAGGACCTGGTCTGGGCCGGCGAAATGGGCAAGTACTTCGCCGTCGTCCTGATTCCGCAGAAGCCCTCGCGCGAGGGGACCTTCATCGCCGCGGCCGAAACGGTCTGGTACCGCATGGCCCACGACCGGTTCGACTCGGCGCTGGCGGGCCTCCGCCTCATCTCCAAGGAACTGCCCCTGGCCGCCGGCAAGCCGATTGAGAACGAGTTCCTCATCTACGCCGGCCCCAAGGATGCCGGCCTCCTCGAAAAGTACTACAGCGACGTGGGCCTGGAGAAACTCATCGTCTGGGCCATGCCGTGCTGCTTCATTCCGCTGCCGGGCCTGGACTACCTGAGCCGGTTCCTGGCGGCGGCGATCGAAACGCTCCACGACGCTATTCCGCCTTACAACTACGGCATTGCGATCATCCTCCTGGTGGTGGCGCTGCGGGTCACCCTGCACCCCGTGACGCGGTGGAGCACGAAGTCGATGATGGCGATGCAGAAGTTGCAGCCCGAGATGGAGCGCATCCGAAAGGAGTTCGCCCATGACAAGGATCGGATGCAGCAGGAGATGGCCAGAATCGGGGGCCTGAAGTCCATGACCGGCTGCCTCCCGATGTTCATCCAGATGCCCATCTGGATTGCGCTGTACGGGGCGCTGGGCGCGGCCATCCAGTTGCGGCACGCGCCGCTGGTGCCCGCGTCGTGGCTGCCGGCGGGGTCGATGTTCCTCCAGGACCTTTCGACCCCGGATGCGCTCGTGCACTGGCAGACGCCGTTTTTCGTGCCGGGAATGGATATGCCGGTCATCGGGACCTACGTTATCAGCGCTATCCAGGGGATGCTGACCGGGTCGGCCCACGTGGGCCTGACGACGTTCAACTTCCTGCCGATCCTGGTGGGCGCGTCGATGTACCTTCAGCAGAAGATGACGCCGCAGCCGGCGGCCGCCACGACGCCGCAGGCGGACCAGCAGCGCAAGATGATGAACTTCATGATGATCTTTTTCGCGCTGATGCTCTACAGCCTGCCGTCGGGGCTGTGCCTGTACATTTCGGCGTCGTCGTTCCTGGGATTCTTTGAGCAGCGGTACCTGAAGAAGAAGATGGCGGTCGCCCAGGCGACGGCCGCGGCGCCGAAGGCGGGTCGCCAGACTGATTGGCGACCGACGGCGCCTCCGCCGCCCGCGCCGGAGCAGTCGCTGGTGTCCGGCCGCGACAAGTCGCCCGCCGAGCGCCTCCAGGCCTGGGTCCGCCGCCACCTCGCCCCGCCCGAAGAAAAGCCCGACCCGCGCAGGGGCAAGGGCAAGAAGGGGAGATAGGCCCTTGCGGCCCGCCGCCCTCGATAAGCATTGACAGGACGCCCCTCGTGCCGCATCATTAGAGTAGTTCACGGCCGGGTGTGCGCGTCTTCGCGCGGCGGGTCAGGAGACCCGCCGCGCAAAGCGCGAGGAGCATTCGCGAACTGCTATAGCCGACGGAGGTGTCCTATGCTGCTCATTCTGCACTGGTGTGGTCGGCCGGCCAACAGCCGGGAACCGGGAACGGGGAACGGGGAACCGGAACCATCCTTGCCTGTTCCCTGTTCCCTGTTCCCTGTTGCCGCCTTTACGCTTGCGGTTGTCCTTGCGGCGATGGCCGGTCCGGCCCCGGGGGCCGAAGCAGGCGCCCCGGCCGGCGCGGCTGCTCCGGGTCCTGCTCCAGCCGCCGCTGCCGCAGCGCCGGCCTCGCCGCTGCTCGAAAACCTCGAGAAGTGGCGCGCGATGCGCTTCGGCATGTTCATCCACTGGGGGCCCGTCAGCCTCAAGGGCA